>MDTD01094868.1_pt1 | contig 92597 bp, 60 predicted proteins | sample 811221 | NCBI WGS metagenome assembly MDTD01 (sample SAMN05326646, study PRJNA326480) | marine metagenome | isolation source: seawater | place: Pacific Ocean: South West | collected 2011
CTGCTCCACAACAAAAGACACCCTAAGACCATGGATACCCCAGAGATCGAACAATACCTGACCCACCTTGCGGTGCAAAAAATGTCGCTGCCTCAACCCAAAACCCCACATACAGGCGCTCACCTCCATCCAACAAGCACCTCTCTCGAATTTTTGGGGTGACACCGTGTCACTGAACAGAATCACAGCAAACACACTAAAAAAAGAGCACCAACCACATGATACTAAACAACAATCCCCCCTCCCTAAATCCCCCTCCCCCAAAAAAGATTCACGCCCTCTCATCTCCACAATCCCAGCTCGGCTCCCGACCCGAAAGAAAAAGGCATCTCCTCCCCCTCTGGAAACATCGCTCGTTTCCAGGTCAAATATTGGCCCCAAACCACACCAGAGCATTGCTGGGGTCAAATGAACAACCAAAACAAAGTCAAATGGATGCTCAAAAATCATCTCAGGAGCCTTCCGAGATCGAACATTCATTTTTTGGAGATATATCGCTTCCGAAAAAAATTGAATGTTGGTGTTTTTGAGAAGTGTATCTTCTTTTTTTGGTGGGTATTCGAATCGAAAGAGATATGTGGATTCCTTTTGGGGCGATGATTCGCTATTTTTTGAACATCTATTTTCAACGAAGAGCCAATCTTGGTGTTTTTTGGAAGTCACTTATCTCCAAAAAGCGAACATTGGCTTTTTTTGGAAGCGATGTATCTCCAAAAAGCGAACATTGGCTTTTTTTGGAAATGACTTATCTCGCCAGAGCACAGCACCCATGTTTTTTGGAAAAGTATCCTCTCAAAAAAGCGAAGGTTGGATCTTTTTCGAATGTTGGAGATCTCGCCAAATCAAATGATGATGTTTTTTGGAAGTTACTTATCTCTTTTCGGATGACCCTCATCTTTCGGACAACGCAATGTGCTGAAATAGATTGCCCTTACAAGAAGAATGGGTTGGGTGGTATCTCTGTGGACTTGCCGTCCACACCAGCCTGGGGTTTGTTCAACCCCAGACCCCACAATGCTCGCGCATTGTTTGTGTTCCGACTTCGTCGGTGCTTGAAAGTATGATTGCAACCAACTCAGGAATCGTTAGTTTGTTGGTTTGTCTTTGCGTGTCGGAGGGGTGTTTTTGGGTTTCTTCTTGTGGGGAAGGGAGAATCTCATCATTATGATGATGCATCTTTTGTATGTGTGGACTTGTCTTCAAAATAAAAAAAACAGAACCACGATGAGTTCGTTTCTTCCGAGAGGAGCCTGTCTTTGTTTGACTGTTGGGTGAATGGATTGCCCCTCTTCTCCTCACGCGAAAGCGTCGTCTTGCGACGGTTGAGCACACCTTCTTCCAAGCGCCAAAGGCGCAACACAAACGATACGCAGTATCGTGGGGTTCGGGGTGCAAACCCCGAGCAGGTGTGGACGGCAAGTCCACAAAGACCATGCAAAGATATCGTCCGTATTGCTTAGTCAGTCAGGTCGTAGGTGTCATCAAAGGTAATCTGACCAATCGAGTCCAAGGTCTTCGTAACCTGTGACCTCTCCCTTTTGCGCACGTTCCCACCAAGAATACAGTGGACGCTTCAGACGAACATCCCATGAGGCTGTATGTTCTGCGGTGTATTGGACCAACACATCGCGCATATCTTCTTCGGCGTCATCGAGGAGATAACAAATATGAAGCCAGGACTTCTCAGATGGTTCACACGAGAACCATTGCCGCAAAGACACAAAAGGATCCTGTCCTGATGCCCGTGGGAACGACGGAGGATAACCGAACTCCAGCACAATGTGTTCATCCTTGTTGGCCCAGATCCGACCAGATGGATGTGCTTGCATCGTCGCTCTCGTCGGATATGCTGCGATGAACTTCCGCTCATCTCCCTTACAAGAACAAAGCTCTGCATTGTCCTCGCCGACAAAATAGCGATATGGTCCCTCTGGAGTCCCTGCATCAAAACCACACCAACCATCTATCTCTTCGAGTGCTTGTTCGGTGGGATCCCACTCCACCCACGAATGAAATGCATAGTCTTCATCTGAATCCAACAAATATCCTCCTCGCTCCACACCAAACTCTCCCATTGGCTTTCTGTCGAGCAATGTCCCATCAGCCGCGCTTCGAAGCGTTAACTGATCATGATTCGGCGCGATAAGAAGGGAAGCGTTGTCCTTTGAGAAGAGTAAGTGTGTAATACGCCCTGCGTGTTCATCCGTCCGCCACAACTCCGAACCATCCTCTGTACGGAACACAACGACCGTACCATCGGCCGCCGAACCAACCGCTAAGAAGACACCATCGTGGGATAACGCGAGACAAGAGAGTGGAGGTCCAACACATGAAAAGAAGTCAGACTCCTCTTCGGGCCGCATGATGTGTACAGGTGTTCTTTCAATCAAACCAAACGCCATCATCCGACCCCCCGCCCCAAACGCAACACGCGTCGAATGACCACCAATCGACCGCTCTCCTCCTGGAAGTTCGACCGACTGGGCATGTTGAGGAGCCCAACTTCGAAGACTCGTTGTGTAGAGGCTATACAATCGACGTTCACAGAGCCAATGAGACGGTTTTGGTGGCCCTCCTTCCAGATAACCACCCGGCCAATCATGAAGACGTGCGATCAACCTCCCGTCCCAACCATCGTACAAAAAAGGTTGTTGATAGAGACGAAAACCGTACTCAGAGAAGCCTGTCCATCCAATATCCATCTCAAGAAAAAAGGGGGTCGCTTTGTGACTTGCCTGTTCGATAGAGAGGATTTGAAGGCTGTCCCCAACAAACATCGCGAGGTGTTTGTTATCTGGTGAAAAAGCGATCGCTTGAGGGCTCTCAGAGAGTCCCTTCAGGCTCCACTTAAGTGTCTGTGTCTCCGTCTCAAATATGTCGATATGATGAGGAAAACCAACGGCCAGATAACAACTGTCAGGAGAAAACGCGAGCACACCAATACTCGGTCCAGGAGCGTGTTTGAGAACACATTTATGTTTGGGTTTGGCGCGTCTCCAAAAACGCCTCTTGGGTTGGAGATCTAGCCTCCAGAGACACATCATCCCCTCACCATCCCATTCCCAACCTTCTCCGGCCACCCAACGACCATCAGGAGAGAAGATCCCACCCATCATATTAAACATGTAGTGTTCATTTTCTTCGGGGACAGGTAAGATGCTTATGGACTCTTCTGTTTGGGCGTCGAGGATGCGCAAACTGCTGGAGTCTGAAATGTTAGAAGAGTATACCGAACCCAAACGCCACTTACCATCAGGAGAGACATTCTGGTTGATAAATGGATACGGAACTTCTGAAGGTTCACCATCAAAAGGCTCATCCCAATGGGTCCACACAGGCAGGTCATGTCGCCAATCCCAGGCCATCTCCGCATACGAAACGGTTTGTTCGATATTTTGGGATTCTTCCTCATCGAAACCAACCAACCGCGGCATCACCTCATGCCCCCAACTATGCAGCGTGTGACCATCTTCCGAGAACAACAGATTCCGACCTCTCCCACGCCATAAAGCCTTCGCGACGAGCCCCTGTCCAACCAATTGTGCAGGTGGACGCAGTGAACGAATCCAGGAAAATCCTGGTGTTTCTAATTGCTTTTCATTCCCCCACGATGAAAGATGTGCCTGGATCGCATTGGCGAGAGACTCATCTGAGAGGATCGTGAACTCTTGACGTGTCGATGAAGGATACCAAGAGAGCAGTTCTGGTGAAGATGCCCACCAAAGCGCATTCCACAAGCGGGAGAAGAGCTCTTGTGGGTGACGCGAAAGGAAGTCCCGCTCCAAACGCACAACTTGTATGACCAGCTCGCAAACACGACGCTGCATGTCATTCAGGTCTTTGGATGTGAGGCTCTCTTGGAGATCTTGAAGGAGCGCAATGAGACCTTCTGTTGTGAGGGTGTGTTCGAGCTGGGTGAGCGCAAGCGAAGGAAGCGGTCCGGACATGATCAATCCTCCTCTGGTCAAATGGAATGTTTTCGTACAATACAGGAAAATCCATCTGGTGACCATTGGACTGACTCGCCTCTACTGCTGCCTTCTTGGGAGAGTCGCCACTCGTCTTACTGGCGCGCTCTGCTTGCCCTTGCAACTGACGCGCTCCGCTTGTCTCTGTGGACTTGCCGTCCACACCAGCCTGGGGTTTTCACCCCAGACCCCACAATGCTATCGCATTGTTTGTGTTCCGCCTTGCGGCGGTGATCTGGGTACAGGATGGTATCCTTTTCAGGAAGTTGTCATGTCTTTTGGGTGAGTTTGTGTGCTGCGAGGGGTTTTGAGGGGAGAGCTGAAGAGGTTTTGTGGTGTCGGCGTTGCCTTGCAGGAGCAAAGACACGTATTGGTCGATTCCAAGGAGAAAGAATAGCCTCTAACGGCCTCACACATGGAAGCTTTGCGCAAGCAATACTTGCGAGACTTCAGGAGAGGGAACGCCTGCATATTTTACCAATGTGGGTGAGACAGGCTGACATGACTCTTCGCGTAGAAGAGTGAGTGCTTCTTCCTTGATCTTTTCTCGCTTTGTGTTTTGCGCATCAGAAAGGAGAGCTGTTGTCCACTCATCGATAGCCCAAGAGAGAGCAGCATGTCGGCTCTCTTCAAAGGCGATCCTGCCAGTGACAGCTCTTACAGCTTCGTCTTCTGCGGTTTGTGATTGCCACATTGCGGTGAGAGCGCCGAATGTTTCGCGCGTGCAACCTTCACGAGCATTTTCGTAGGCGATCTCGTGTAAAGGGCGCAAGTGGAAAGGTTTGACTTCAACTTGTGGGATCTCGAAGACACCAAATCGATGTGCGAGAGCCTGCATCATCTTCGCGTGCTCTATCTCCTCCTGTATAGCGGTCTTTGAGATTTCGATAAGCGCTTTGGGAGCACTGTAGGCTTCCAACTCCATCGTGAGGTGTTCAAAAGCAACGACAGCAGCGGACTCCAGATAAGCAAGCTCGGCGAAAAACATACCCACCTGAAAGGTCTCATCATATTCGGCTTCCATGACAGACTGATTGTCTTCAAGTCCATCAGGACGTCGCCCGACGAGTCTACGAGGTTTGGGATAGTGGATTTGGCAAGTGATCTCCCTCTCTTCTCCAGAACCTCCATCAACAGCTGGCGATTGTGGACAAGAGGTATCCTTGGTCTTTCCTTCGAGAGGGGTACATGCCTCCTGAAATAACACCTCACATTTTTGCAAGCAATCTTCGAGGGAGTAGACTTCGTTTTTTTCGAGAGAGTATCGTATCCTCACAACACCAGTGGAGTCGACTTTGGCGAGTTCATCGTCGCAAACAGGGACAGGTTGGGGGAAATCATAGGGCTGATAAGGCTGATAAGGCTGATAAGGCGCACAGCTCATGTACAAAAAAGCCCCCGTCCCCAGTGCCAAAGGTAACGCTTTTGAAAGCGTTTTTGACAGGTTCTTACGAAAGGCGACGATATTCAGTAGATTTTCTTTTGGCAAAACCATGACTGTCCTCCAAACAAAAGTTGAGATCTTGTACACTCCACATACACCGCCAAAAAGAAAAAAGTGACAACGCGTCTGGACAAAGACTCTCCTGCCAGTCTGAGCAATATAACGCCCCCGCCCTCCTCCCTAGCACGACAGCTACAGCAGCAAGCGCAAGTGGAAACTTGCCCAACAAGCAAACACACCCTCTATCCTCTCAAGACATGACAACAACGCCAGTAAGGGCAAGTGGAAACTTGCCCAACAAGCAAACGCACCCTCCTCCCAAAACACGCCTGTAAGGGCAAGTGGCAACTTGCCCAACAAACAAACGCACCCTCCTCCCAAAACACGCCAGTAAGGGCAAGTGGAAACTTGCCCGACAAGGCAGCAAACGTCCCCCTCTATCCTCTCAAGACATGACAACAACACCAGTAAGGGCAAGTGGAAACTTGCCCGACAAACAAGTGGCAACTTGCCCAACAAACAAGTGGCAACTTGCCCAACAAACAAGTGGCAACTTGCCCAACAAACAAGTGGCAACTTGCCCAACAAGCAGGTGGCAACTTGCCCAACAAGCAAGTGGCAACTTGCCCGACAAGCAACCCCACCCTCCCAACAAGGATGGGTGGACACGCCTCCTCTCAATCGATACAGTGGTACATATCATCTACACGAGGAGAACGTCCCCATGAACACACAAGACCTCTACCCTATCATCCGACAATGGCTCTCAGTACGTCCTTCACGGCAACATTTTCGCGCTCTACTCGACTATCTCCAACAACATCTCGAACTCCTAGACGAGGATCTGATCTCATATATCGATACACACCTCAGCGATTGGCCCGACGAAGAGCGTATGTCCAACGGATTTACATTCTACAACACACCACTCTTTCGATTGGTCCGAAACCTCGTCTTCTTTCGCCACCTCTGGCGTGATGATATCCCTCTCTCCTCCCTCACACACATCACACACCTCAACCTAAGTCACAACAGCGTCAATCAGACACTCATCGACAAACTCCATACATCCCCACTGCTCTCACACCTGAGAGGACTCAAATACAACGGCTATGGCTTCAAGGACCATCACATCCAGGCGCTCACAGAAGTACCAAACTTCCAAAATATCAGCTCGTTGGAGCTATGGAACACAGGTATTACAAACGCAGCACTTGATGCCCTCGCCCAATCATCTCACAGCCACGGACTCAGGGAACTCAACCTTTACAACAACAAAGGCTTCGATGATGGAGGTATCCTCTCGCTCTCAAAGTCCACAACACTCACACACCTTCACGCCCTCAATATTGGATACAACAACATCACGATGACAGGGATACAAGCGCTCTGTCACTCCCCTGCGATGAAAGAACTCCGCACACTCAAAGCCTCCAACCTCAAACTCGGCGATCCACTCACCCACGCGATCGCGTCCTCCCCTCACCTCACCCAACTCGAAATGCTGGAACTTCACAACAACGGCTCCACACCAGAAAGTCTCAAACCACTCCTCTTCTCTCCAAATGTCCAACACCTCAAGAACCTACAACTCTTTGGCAATAAGCTCGGCCCCATTGGGCTCGAAGCCATCGGAACATCTCCACAGATCACAAAGCTAGAGGTCCTTGGACTCGACAACACAGGCTTTTGGTATGGATACGAAGCGTGGGAAGAAGCCCATTACGACGAAAACACAGACACTGAAGACGAAGACTTCGAAGACATTGTACACAAAGCGATGCTCGCCTGCTTTCACTCTCCCAATGTGCGCCACGTTTACAAACTGTCGTTAGCCTCCAATGACATTGGCCTCAAAGACCTCGAAGCGATCGGTACATCAACAACGATGCGTTCATTGAGAGAGCTGGATTTGTCCCAAACGTGGCTTGAACGTGAACACTGTGAGCAGCTCGCACAATCACCAGTATTTGGTTCTTTGGAGAGGCTGACATTATGGAATTGTGGACTTGATGATGAATGTATGATTGCATTGTCCCAATCCCCCTACATGAACGCGCTGCGAGAGATCACCTTCCAGGAGAATGAGATCACAGCCAAAGGGTGCAAGGTGTTTGTCGACGCAAAGCCCTCCGCTCAGCTCCGAAAGCTCCACTTTGCCAACAACCAACTCGGTGATGAAGGCGTCCTTGCCATCGCAAATGCCCCCCACCTGTCACAACTCACAGAGCTTGACGTCGGCATCAACAAGGTCGGTAACAGAGGTGCCATCGCCCTCGCAGAGTCCCCCTATATCACAGAGCTTCGAGAGTTACAGTTGGGAGACAACGACATTGGAAATGATGGGATCTTTGCGCTCGCAGCGTCTCCCAATATACACAAACTCAAGACACTCTTTTTAAAATGGAATCCATTCGATCCAAGCGCACTCCACGCGCTCACACAGGCGATCCCCAACGCCGAGCTTGAACACGACCTCGATTTTGATGATGATGATGAGTAAGGGTACTCTTCCGATGGTCGGTGAGTTGCAAACCACAAACACTTGCCATGATATGACATCACGTGACTGTAGATCTGTTGGCTGCACATGCCGAATGCCTTTGGGCCTAACAACAACCCCTCTTCGAAGATTGGCTCGACGATGAATGTGTTGAAGACCTCCTCAACGCCTCTTTCGTAGGTGCACTCCAATACCTCAGCAAAAAGGCTGCATGCGCGCTCCTCCAATTCGTTCATGTTCGCACACGGACGTGGCTTGCTGCCCCTTGCTCTATGGTATAGAATGGCCGAGAACTCAGAAAACAAGGATGAACGATGATTGCGAAAGACAAGGCCAAAAGAGCCACACCCGGTAACTCTCTCATGAGAACATGTGCGTTTGTAGCTTGCCTGACGTTGTTGTTCTGGCTGCCCGATTGCGCGTCCGTGGTGACAGAGCCTTCGTTCGAGGTCAAAACCGAGCAGACACAAGACGCAACGAAAGAGACCACAAGCACCGAGCCACCGATCGAACAACCAACGACAGATCAACAGCAATCAGATGCAGCACAAGAAGTCCCCACACCGACCGACGTGGCTGGAGAGAACACACCGGATCAAAGCGTCACAGAGCTCGTGACAGAGGAAGCCCCGACCGAGACCACCCCAGATACACCGGTAAATCCTAATCTGCCGAAGCTATCCCTGCGCTTGTCAGCATCGACCTTGACCGAAGGGCAGCCAGGCGACCCCTCTTCGCCTAAGACACCGACCTTTGTGACAGTGACGGTGACGAGTTCGGCCCCCTTTGCGGCAGATCTGCCGCTGCAGCTGGCGTATGCGGGTGATGCAGTGCTCTACCAGGATGTCGATCCGGAACACCCCACCTTGATCTTGCCCAAAGGCCAAACCACAGCATCGATGAAGCTATATATCGTCCGCGATCGGGTCAAAGAGAAGAACAAAACCCTCACGCTCTCGCTCACACCGCAAGCAGGTCGCTTTGCGATGGGAGCGCCGCAGTCGTTGACCATCGAAGATGACGACAGCGCCAGCAGCGCCACCACAGACGGCTGCTTTTGCAAAAGTGGCGCTGATGAGCGAGTCTTATGCTCGGCCTCTTCGTTGACGTACACAGTCAAATCCAACAACGCCAACGGCTCCAACGAGACAGACGCGACCTTCACATGGGCATTTTCGAGTCAGGGAGAGGTCGTCTACTGCGGTCGATTTATCAACGGCGACCTCTGGCTGGCAGCCAGAGACGGCCAAGCGCTCCAGATTACCAGCCTCAAAGGAAACCGGGCAGGCATCGGCGCAGAACTCGACCCTCGCGACCGCAGCAAAGCCGCGGGCTTTGGTGCAGACAACCCCCATGGGAACTACGACGCGAGCAAAGACATCGCGACAAAACTACCCTTTACCATCCCAACCACGAGAAATCACATCATCCTCGCAGGCCTTCAACGCCAAAAAGGTTGTGGCACGAGATCACTCCAGGGGAAATGTGTCGATATCTACCAGTTCTTGACGATCCTCCAGCGCGCCCCTGAAGGCCAGGGTCGGCGCTTGCTACGCCCCGCCTTGACCAGCAATATGAAGCAGCTGCTACACTTTGATCGCGACTTCAACTGGAGCCGACTCAAGACCGATCCCGGGCTGCAAGACAAGTACTACAACCAGGGGATGCTCTCGACAATCCGACGGACCTGGAACGGCGTGACAGAGTTGTTTAACTCGGTCTCCGAAGGCGGACGGGGGTTTCGCGCGCATATGTTGATCGACGACTATGCTTCGGGCATGGCGACGGTCTTTTACACACACACAGCGTACATGATGGCACCTCGATTCACGTTTAAGGAGAAGGAGCAAGCTCTGGCCTCGATGCTTGTATTTGGCCAGGACAACTACTATATCTTTCACCACAAAGAAGGACCGCGGTATGCCTTTGGCGGCGGCGCAGGCCAGAACTCAGGCAAGATCTTGCCTGTGACGTTCTTTGGGATGCTCCGTAGCGATCCTTCAGTGGCCGCTGATATCGCGACCATCGCGAATGAATCCCACGGTCGACAACCCCAAGAGTTCAAGCAGCTCAAGACGAGCATCCACGGCGAGCCGATCTGGGGCGATGGGACGCCCTTTAAGCTCTCGTCCAAGTCAGCCTTCCAGCTGCTTGAGCGACGGTACTGGTCGGAGCTGTATAGCTACAAATGCTACGACGGCGCCATCACCCGAGGCTCTCGAACACCCGATGAAGTCTGCAAATCTTCCAGCGGTGGAAAGCGCACAGCCCATGATCCCTACCTCCAGGTTGATGGTCCCGGAGGCTGGCCTGGATACGCTTACTTTGGCGCCAACGCAGGGCTGTACGCGTCATTCGCCGCGCTGCTCTATTTCCACTCGCAACTATGCGACATCACCAACTACGACGCCATCGCCCGATTTGCCAACCGCGTTGCCATTGAACGACGCGTCATCGTGGGCCCTGACCATTGCGCACCACCCGATCCACGAGAGGCCGGAAACTGCAACCCGTACTACGATGGCACCGCGACCAAAACAAACTGCGTGTATTACGGCGTCACCTGGGGACCCGATCGCAACAAGCCAGGCGATTGCATTCGAAACAACACAGGCGGAAACAAAGGCCAAACGGGCCGCTTCTCCAAGTTCCCTCCCAAAGTGTATGACAAAGCCCCGACAAACTTGAGTAAGCCAGCCCCTGGCATCGGCTACAAGTCCTATCTGCTGCTGGGCTTCTTGCGGTCCAACGCCAAAGGCCGCAAGACTTGCCGCACCCACGCCGCCAACGCAACGCTCACAACCACCGCCGCCACCAAAGACGCAAGCTCCACTTGGCTCACGTGGTCCCATCCCGCCAGTTGGAGCGATGGGACCAAATTCGATCCATCCATCCATCTGGGCCGCTACCAAGCCGCTTACCGACTCAAAGACGCCGATCCCTGGAAGCCTCTTTTGGTGTACCAGACCACAGCCTCGCTCGCAGGCGTCCCAGCCGGTGCAAAGATCAAGCTCGAAGCCTGTGACTTCATGAATGTCTGTACTTCCATCCCCATCAAGTAAGGCCGTTGGAGAGTCGCGAGGAAAATGGATGTTTTGAAGTTGTTCATACGCATAAGTCCTCCTGTCTGTTGAGGTGGGACTTTGAGTCCCGCCGCATTTCAGATCGATGCGAAGCCTTTATGGCGAGCGTACCCTCTCTATAGCACCGGGTTTGAACCCGGTGACACCAACCAAACAATTCCCTCTACGCAATGATTCAATCCATGCTCCTGTCTCCAGAAACGTTCGCTGGAAAAATCCCCCCAAAGGATACGAATCAAACCCATGTACGCACGGATATTCGGATACGAATGGCCTTCTCAAAAACGCATCAAAAATCGAACGCTCTGATACATTCGTCAACCTCTGGCGCGTTGAATTGTTGTAAAGATACTCATGCGTTACTTTTTCTCCAAGGACGCAGAGCTGGGCATCTGATAGTGGAGATGAATCACAGGATCTTTTGATGAGACGGGGAGTTTGGGTACATTTGTGGACATCATCTCAACACCTCCAACCTGCACAAGCTCCCCTTCTTCGACAGTGAGTGTCATCCCCTGCTCCTCAGCAGCCTCCACAGACATCACGGCCCCCTCTCGTGGTTCACCACACGCCGGACAATACGACCAACGAACCTCCAACTCGTTATCACACGCACCACAATGAAGCGCGTCCTCATCATGCCATGTATCCCCCTGATGAATCACAATCTGATAGATGATGATCGTCACGGGTATCAATGTCATCACTTGCTTGAACAAAAAGATCGCTGACCCTTCGCGGATCGCCTGCCATGACATAATCGAAAACCCAAATGCCAACAATACATACGACATCATCGATAGATCACGGACTTCCTTGTGAAGCTGAATCTTTCTCACCTGAGACCAGTAACCAAGCGAAAGCAACACCACCGCAACCCACGGCACAATCTGTAACAATAACTCCATACCCATCGCTGACTCCCTTTGTTTATGTTCGAGCACATGGCCTCTCCAGAAAGACCCATTACATATTCAAACATTTGAATATATGGATGTACACACATGAATAAAGAGTCAAGTCACCAACACAAAAATATCTTCCTTGGACATGGCAGAAGGTTGTACAAACTCAAGTAGAGAGGACACGGTGGACTTCAAAGAGGCGATAGGGGCCAGGCTCACAACGCTTCAGTTCAGGTGAATGAAGTAGGGATAGAGCGTCTTCATAGCGCTCAAAGAGACAATGTCGGTTGACAGGGATGGACTCCGCGAGGTGATTACAGGAGAGTGGAGAGCACTCACATTGATTGCCACAGGAGAATGAGACGACATCGTAACCTTCGAGGATTGTCTCTTTTGGTGGCTGGACGTTCGTCTCAAAAGATGGTTCGGGTGTATAGTCCAGCCAGACCTCATCAAATGTATCCCACTCCCTCGCAGATGCCCGATAAAAGAAGAGCTGCATGGTCGAAAGATCGATCCCTTTTTGTAAGGCGATAGACTCCATGATATCAGGACGATCGAACAACCAATAGCCGTTGTGTTTCCATTCATTGATCCAATCGCCAAAGTCGTGGGAGATGCAGCCACTCACGGAGTAGATGTCTTCGACGGATTCGGCTTTGAGCCACGCCGTCCTCGCGCTGACCTGTTTGTACATGTACCCCACAGGAAGCCACACGATTTGTTCTTCACTGTTTTTTTCAACCAAACCGGTCATCAGAGCGTTTGTTTCGCACATCTTCTTCACTCCCTTCCATCCAACCTGTCGTGCTCTCTCGTACAGCATCAAATGGCGCAATATACGGCTTGATATCCAAGAGCGGGGTCTCATCGAGGACATCAATCCCCTTCACGAAGATCTTACGCCCCTTTACACCAATCACGTTGACGATAGAGAGACCGATGTGATTGGGCCGCAGTGGTGAGCGTGTCGAGAACACACCTCTCTTTTGTGTGTCCATAAACGGCACGACCTCCGTCTCGACCCTCGTCGCCTTGTGAAAGTGGTACAGCAGATAGATATGGCTAAATCCCTCAAGATCCTTCAGACCATCGACATACTCTTCGTCGATGAGGATGTGGCCGATCACCTCAACAGCGCCTTTGGGCTGGATGGGCATGTCTTCGATGGAGGTGTGAGGGGAGTGGATAACACCAATAGGCTGTATATCGAGCATTGTGTAACTTCTCCTTGTCGTAGCTTGACACATACACGAATGAGCAGTACAAACTCCACAAAGACATCTCGCCGGCAGCACAATAGAGGCCACTCTTACACGAGAGAACTCTTTGGTGTTTTGTATGCAATCATTTACACACGTGGATATCATGACTGACGATCTTTTTCCAGCGCTTCGTTCTTTGCTGTGTCTTCCTCCAAACCAAAGGCACTTTAAAGACATACTCACACTCCTTCTTGGTGCGGAGACTGAACACCAGGACACACTTTTTGACTACGCTCAAACACACCTCGCCGATTGGAGCCCAATCCATCGTGCTTTGTCCACAAGAGACGCGCTCTTCCGAGACAACGATACACACACACAACCTTTCCAACTCGTGCGTAGCTTTTGCTTTGACGAAAGTTGGCCCAATAAGTCGAAGGTCAAAAAGATTCTCCACCTGCCTATCACCCATCTTCAGCTGCACTTTATCACTGAATCGGGCAACAAATCGCTTGCATCTTGTTTCAAGAAATTCTCGGATACCTTTTTGAAACAAATCGAAGATCTGGAGCTGTTGCATATCCACAAACAAGACACAAACGATCCTCACCCCGCTATTTTTTCGCTCTTCTCAAGAGGATGTTTTGAGAACCTGCACAGACTACGATTTGACAGCGGTATCCTCAAAGCCGAACACCTGCAAGAGTTGCTGGGATTCCAAGGCGTGCAAAACCTCCAAGTGTTGTCTCTCTGTGACAACGCTCCAGGTGTAGAAGGTATCGAAGCGCTCGCCAACACTCCCTTTCAACACCTCAAAGAACTCTATTTAGAGGCAGCCGGTCTTGACGCAACCTGCATGGGGATACTGGTTCAAGCTCCTTTCTTCCCACAACTCAAGAAGCTCGACCTTTACAACAATTATTCATCTGGTGAGAGAGGTATTCGGGATGAAGGCGTGATAGCCTTCTCGGAAGGTCTGAAGAACACAGATTGTTCATTGGAAGAGCTCTCCTTTGGCAACTGTAGCCTGACAGACAAAAGTGCACAGGCGCTCGCTGAAGTTGACGGTCTCAGTGGTCTCACCCAATTGGATCTCAGCACAAACGACATTGGAGCCGATGGATTCCAGGCCATCGCGTCTTCACCATCATTTTCTTCCCTCAAGAGGCTGGATCTACAAAGCACACGGCCAAGTGAAGACTCTCTCAAAGTGCTCCTCTCCTCTTCAACCCTTACACAGCTCGAAACACTAAACTTGTATGACAGCCATGTACAAGATGCACATCTTCTTGGGCTTGAAGATATGGAGCAACATCTGCCAAAGCTTCATAGCTTGGACGTCTCCAATAACCAAATCAGCACAAAAGGGCTCATCGCGCTCTCCCAAGCTCCCCAACTGTCCACGATACGAGATCTGGATTTGGGTAACAATGCCATCGATGACGAGGGACTCAAAGCCCTCCTCTCCTCACCACACCTCGAATCACTCACAAGTCTCAGACTTAACTGGGCAAGTATCACAAACGAGGGCTTGCAAGCCCTCACACAATCACCCAAACTCAGCCAACTCACCATCCTGAGCATCACGGGATGCAATATCGATAACGAAGGCATCAAGATGCTCGCCACGTCTCCCCATATGGCCAACATTGAGCACCTTTTTGCGACCTCGACAAACCTCAATGATGGATGTATTGAAGACCTCCTCAACGCCTCCTTCGCAGGTTCACTCCAATACCTCAGTATCAGCAACATCTCCCGTGAGAACGCATCAAAACTCGAAAACTCTGATAGATTCGTCAACCTCTGGCGTGTTGAGCTACTTTAGGGGCGTTGTTTTTTTGCTCGTGGGGGAAGGTTTTGACAGGACTTTGAAGCTGGATGCAGGTCTTTTGGAGACTTTCAGGAATCGCCATCCAGACACGACACGCCGCCGAACACCTCGTCGTGGTGTGGGGTAGATACGATAGCGTTGGATCAGGACGATACTTCCAACCTTTACAAGAGCGCTTTGGGCCTTGTTGAGGGGCAGCGCGACGGTTCTTGTGGACCCAATGGAAAAAAAGAACAACCCACTCCCACGACCACCCCCTTTCTTTTCAAGAAATAGGACCTTCACCTGCTTTTTGCCCTTCTTGGCGTCTTTGGAGATGGTCAGGACTTTTGCGAAAACATTGCTACTCAAGTATGTGGATGCGTGTCCTTGTTGTGGATGGACACAAAACAAAAACGCCAGGGCCACAGTCATCATCATCATCTTCTTCATCATCTTCGTTCTCCATAGTAGGTTTCTTTGTGACGCCCACACTCCATTGAGGGCTTGTGGAGTGTACACGAGCCTCTCTCCAAAAAGTGTTCTGACAGGGGCTCCTTTTTCTGGATGAGACGACTCTGTGCAGAATCAGCACACTTTTCGGCTAGATCAGAGACCATCGTCGAAGAAAAGAAGTATCAGGCCGAGCTCCTGCCACACCATCACCTCCGTCAGAACCTGAGCCAACAGAGCTGTCCTTTGTCTGCAAAGTCGTTGATCTGATTGATGTGGCTCTCAAATCACTTTTTTCTCGCACAGACCTTCGCTTGGGTGTAAGGTAAAAAATACAACGCAACAAATGACAAGGTTGTCCCTGTGGAGAAGTCAGGAAGGCGCTCCAAAGTCCCTCATGGATGGGGATGAAACAACAATTGGGATGAGAGCAAAGTCAAATGACGACGACCACACATGATGGTTCCAAAGAGCAACAAGTTTACCACATCAAGAGAAGTTCGTGGCTCATTGTTCCATTGGGTTTGTCCTATGGTGTTTTGTATGCACTTTTTGGCTTCTACCTGGCGGCGATTTGGCAGACAGGGCTCGCACTCCTTGGTCTCACAGGCTTATTTGTTCTTGAAGCGCTCAACAGAAATGAGAGTGAGTTTGGACATGTCTTGACCTCCATGACGCTCGCTTCGGTGATCAACTCGTCCTGGTTTTTTGGTGGGACAGCAACGCCCGGACTTGTTTGGTACGCGATCGCCCTGATCCCTTCCATCCTCTTCCTCGACTACAAGAGCATGTTCTTTTGGCTTGTTGTCTCGCTTTGTGCCCTGACTTTTTTCTTTGTCGCCGAAGATCTCTGGCACATCCCATTTACGTTCCCACCGGAGTTTTTAAAGACCTTCAAAATCTTCACGACGTGTGGCGCTTGTCTGTACATATTCTTGTTTATCCTGGCGAGTCGGTGGACCTCAGAGCAAGCACTCACCCTCGCACAAGAGAACGAAAAAGAGGCTATAGAAGCCAACCACGTCAAGAGTATGTTCCTGGCAAAAATGTCCCACGAGCTTCGCACACCGCTCAACGCAATCGTGGGCTATGCAGAGCTTGTCAAAGAAGAGCTTGAGGACTTTGGAGAAGCCCCCAAAGAGATCGTCCAGGATATCCACTCCATCCAACGTGCCAGCCAAATCTTGGGATTACACCTGTCCAATATCCTCGATTTGTCCAAGATTGAACGCGGTATGTTCACCTCCCAAAATGAAATCATCCTACTCAACGCCCTCACCAATGAACTCTTCTTGTACGCTCAAACAGCCAGAGAGCAACACAACATCACATTCACGATCCAAAATCAGCTTCCACCTGACTTTACGCTTGTCTCGGATCGAAAGAGTGTACTGTGTATCCTCTTGAACCTGCTCGATAACGCGTTTAAATTCACAAAAGAAGGTGAGATCTGTCTTTTGGCAACACACGAGGGCGAAGATTTAGTGCTCGAAGTGCGTGACTCCGGGATTGGGATCGCGCCAGAGCATCTGGAGACAATTTTCGACTCATTTGTCCAGGCAGAGGAAGGTTTTACCCGCTCATTTGACGGTGTAGGGATCGGCCTGACACTCAGCCGCAAACTCGCGGCTCATCTAGGAGGTTGCTTGTCCGTCCAAAGCGAAGTCGGCCAAGGTTCGACCTTTCAGCTACGCATCCCCCACAACTCACAAGATCCTACGTGATTAGGGTGTGCGAAAACCAACAGAGACACCACTGTTCCAAGTCAAACTCCCCATAAAACCGAATTCTCCGTAAACATCGACGTAAAAATACGAGCGCAATCTGATCCGCACACCAGCCCGTGTGCTGAACGAAAAGTGTGTCGACGCATAATCCAACGAGATCTCCTCAATCGACATCTGCGTATGGACAACGTGGATTGTTCCCATTAAGTCGAGATACGGCGTAAACCGACCCCACGAATATTCACCGCCCAATCCAAAACGAAACTCGTACGGTTGCAATGATTGGATGCGAACGAGCTCCTTCTTGCCGTCAATCTCGTGCTCCAGCTGCACATCCCCTGGCTGTAACAACGAAAATGGTAACGCAAATCCCACACTCATCCTCACATGACTCATCCTCAACAAGGCGTTCCACTGCAAACCTGTGTTAAATACATTCGAGAATCCCGGGCGTTGGTAAATCGATTGAAAACGACTGCCCCTATCATCCTCACCATCCTCCCTCGCAAAGATCGTGTTGGTGTAATTCCTCTGCCCCACCAAAAAGCCCATCTGAATGCTCGCGTGGTCACCATTGATTCTCATCTCCCGAGCTGAAGCGTCCCCAACACCCCATACCAGAACAGATAAGGACAACAACACAACACATAACATCGCACGTATCGATAACAACATGATTCCTCCAGACAAAACAGTTTCTCCAAGACACTCCATCTTTTCACATCGCGGACTCTCTCACTTTGGGTTGCTGGTGACAACGGCATTACAAAAACCATTCCCTCCTCCCAAAAAGAGACAAAACAACAATGACTTCGGAAGATTAAAGAAACACAACACGCTCTCGACACCCCCAAGACATGCGAAGTTCAGGTGACAGTGCCTCACAAAGGTAGCAGCCCAAGGCCATTCCAAACACAAGCAGGCTCCTGAAATGAATCAACCCCAAAAAGAAAATGTTCATTGTAAAAAAAGATTGACAACACAATAGAAACACATATTTTAACCAAGGCTAAAAATTAACAAAACACAGGAAAAGATGAACATCATATAGCGGGTTGGTGTGGGCAAAAAGGATAGAGTGTAGATGAGATATACCAGGTGGAGTACGTTGTTATGGTTGTTTTGTTTGTGGTGCGTTCTTGCACAGGAGGCTGTTGTTTGGGCAGGAAAAGGACACCAACACAGTCCGGATGATGGGCATGGACACGCAAAAGCAAAGAAGACACCAACGGCAGGGAAAAAAGCAAAGGCGGAGTATCTCGATCCAGTCGTCGTGACAGGGACAAGGACACGCCGAAGGGTGAGTGATACGCCGGTCAAGACAGAGGTCGTGACAGCCCAAAAGATCGAATCCAAGGGCACACGCAATCTCGTCGAGGCGCTCGCAGGAGAGCCGGGCATCCGCCTCGACAACCAATGTAGTGTGTGTAACACCACGGGACTTCGTTTGTCAGGACTTCCAGGACGTTATTTGCTCGTCATGATCGATGGCCTGCCTATTTTTTCGTCCTTGGGATTGACGTATGGACTGCTTCAGGTCGACACGATGAATATCAAACAGATCGAGGTCGTCAAGGGTGCCAACTCCGTACTCTATGGAACAGATGCGATCAGCGGTGTGGTCAACATCATCACAAAAACACCCAAGCAGGGAGGAGAAGGCAGCGCGGCCTTCGAGCTTGGGAGCTTTGGTTCGCGACGGCTCGCTGGTTACAGTGGTTTTCGACAAAAATCCTTTTCACTTGGTTTGACAGCCTCATACACCACACATGACAGAGTGGATCGAGATGGTGATGGTGTCAGCGAATATACAGGCTTTGATCGCATCAACGCGACGGCGACGATGCGCTACAGCTTCGCCGCGCAGACCTCCATGCAACTACAATTTTCGTTTATGAACGAGAATCGTCTTGGTGGTGCAGCAAAGGGCTCTATTCTTGAAATCCAGAGTGATTTTCGTCCTGACGCAGCTCCATCACAAGGCGAGACCTTTGGCCGACGAGCTTTGAGTGAGGCGATCCTCACAACGCGATGGGGAGGAGGATTGAAATTCCGACACAGTCCAAACGAGTGGCTGACCATCACCACAAGCCTTACAGCGATCCAACACGAACAAGACTCCGACTACGAAGGCGACGTCTATGTCGGACAGCAATTGATTTTATTTGCACAACAAGCCTTCCAAATCAACATCCTCAATCAGATCCTGCTACAGACAGGCGTAACCTACCGATACGAGGGACTCGTCGAGAACAAAGCGTTGTCGGAGTATCAATATCATATGCCCGGCGCGTACGCACAAGCAGAGTGGTTGGTCACACGTTGGCTAGAAGTTGTTGGTGGATTTCGTTACGACTGGCACAACCAATTTGGTCATGTCCCGACACCTCGCGTAGCGTTCAAACTCGCCCCAATAAGAGGCCTGACTTTTCGTGGAGTGTGGGGGACCGGCTTTCGCGCCCCCTCCACATTTTACGAATACGCCCACGGCGCGAGACCACAAGGATACAAACTCGTCAACGAGGCGACAAGACCAGAGACCTCAAACTCCGCAAACCTCAGCATCACGTATACACCGGGAGCATGGCTATCCCTCACGATCGAAGGGGCGTGGAATAGGATCGCCGCTCCTATCACCTTCGAAGTGCTGGACCAAAGCGCAGGTCAGGGTCGTGAAGGTGATGTCCGTGTGTTTAACGCAGATGGTCAACTGGAGGTTCTCTCTTTGGAAGTTCAGGCACAGAGCACCCCCTTTCCTTGGCTACAAATCAACGCAGGTTATGGATTTTACGAATACACCAACCAAGACGTCTTGGTCTCAGCCGCGCCCAAACACCACATCACCTTCGGATTCGACGTCCGTGTCCCAAAGGCCCAAACCAGGATAAGTCTCACAGGTGAGGTCTTCTTGCCGATGGATTTGAAGGGTGTTTATGGCGATGGCTACCGAATGAAGGGTACACCGAGCCTGGAAAAGTGGCTCGATCCGAGCAACGCCGACACCACACAACGCAAGCTCGCAAGCTCCCCGACATATGGTCTCGTGAATCTCAAAATCGAACAAGATCTTGCGTCTCTCCTGCGTCCCTTTGGGATACGAGCCCCTGCCAACGTCTCTTTGTACTTTGGGATCGACAACCTGCTCGACTTCCATCAAAGTGATATCGACGGCCCAATCTTCTTCCCAGCAGGTCCCAATGGTGTACCTGGTCCCGCAGATATCATTTACATTTGGGGTCCAATGAGAGGTCGCTTTTTCTACGGTGGTCTCAAGATCTCCACGCGCTGAGGGACCATCGTGACACACGACATAACGCCTCGCTCCCTCCTCCGCTCAATGTGCAGGTTTGTGCTGGTTGTATCGTTCTTGCAACAAGGCTGTACAAACACAAAAACATCAACACGACAGGCACGTGTTCGTCCATTGCGGATGCAACAACCCCCTCCCCTACCCCGTATGTGTTCGGGGCGCCCAAAAGGGAAACGTCTCTTGCTGATCTTTGCCAGCCGATGGTGCACACATTGCCATACGCTGATGGAGCAGCTGACACGCGCTCCAAAAAAACTCCGCCAATACTCTCTGACGCCGGTGTTGATGTGGACAGACACCAAACATTGTTTGGGTGCCAGGATGGCTGGTGCACATTATCCCAGATGGCCTTTTGGACGCCCCACGAGCCTCCAACAACAACAATGGGGTGTTGTGGCGACACCGGTCATCTACCTCGTCGAAGACAAGACACCGACGCTCCGAATTGATGGAGCGATAGACATCTCTACATTGTTTCATGTCATCCAACGCACCTCCCCTAGGTGATGTGCATGGTGTTGTGGTCTTGGTGTGTATGTGTGCGGATGGTTTCGAGGAGCAGCTCACGTTGGATGGGTTTTGTGATGAGACCGGATGCACCAATCGCTTCTTTCTTTTGTAACTCTTTGAGGACTGACACCATGAGGATTGGGGTGTGTGCGATCTCTGGTGTATCCTTGAGCTCACTGAGGACGTGCCAGCCGTCCATTTCAGGCATGTTGACGTCAAGGAGGATCGCCAGCGGCCGAAGAGCTTTCGCGATATTGATCCCCTCCATCCCACTCGATGTCATCACCACCCTGTAGCCTTCGTGCGTGAGAAAGCGCATCATAATCTCAAGGAAGGCAGGATCGTCGTCGATGACCAGGATCGTATTGGAAGTGTTGTTCTTTTGGGGCACTGTCTCCGCAAGAGAAGGCGCTGAGAGCAGAGGATTGGGCAGGTATTCTTCTGGAAACGAGTGATAAAGCGGAAGTTGGAATGTAAAAGTTGAGCCCTTGTCTTTTTCACTTTCGCACCAAACATCCCCGCCCATAAGCCGGGCAAAGTTTCTCGTAATCGCGAGACCGAGACCGGTCCCTCCATATTTTCGAGTCGTCGAGTTGTCTCCCTGCTCAAACTTCTCGAAAAGACGCGCCATCTCTTCCTCACTCATCCCAATCCCTGTGTCTTGGACACGGAACTCAATACGAGGCGCTTCATCATCGGAATCATCTTTCACCACAACGGAGAGTGTAATGGTACCGTTGTGGGTAAATTTACACGCATTGCTCAACAAATTGAGCAGGCACTGACGTATTTTGTGTCGATCCCCAAACATCGAGATGAATGGATCGACCTCTTTGATCTCCAGTGTATTTTCATTTGGTTTGAGCAGTGGGGGCATGAGTCCCTTAAGCTCTTCGATGAGCTCATCAGGTGAAAAGTGCTCTGGGACAAACTTCGTTTTTCCAGCTTCGATCTCTGTGATATCGAGGAGATCGTTAATCAACGTGAGCAGATGGTTCCCAGCGGTGTGGATTTTGCTCGCATCTTGCGCGTAATCCTCTCGCTCATCCTCCAGATCTTCCTCCAACATCTCGGCGTAGCCAATGATCGCGTTCAGTGGTGTACGTAACTCATGGCTCATCGTCGCCAAAAACTCAGATTTTGCGATACTCGCGAGCTTGGCCGCGTCTCTTTGACGGGTCAGCTCGTGACTCTTTTGAATGGATTGTTTCAACGCGCTGATGGCTTTGATCCTGGATCTCTCGGACAACCCTCCTAGCAACATGAGCAAAAACACATATGTGATTTGGTTAAAAAGAAGATCCGTTGTGCTGATCTGAAAACCAGCCATGCTCTCTCCTTTTGGGAAGAAAAAGAAGAGAGTGATACTTCCCAAGACATGGAGCAGCGCAAAAACAACCCCCACACGCATCCCCACAAACAAAACACTGACCAACGGAATGATCGCACCCCAAAAGAGTCCTGTAGAGGACAGCCCCCCTGTGTAGAAAATCATCATGTTTGTCGTTGAGAACATAAACAAAAGAAGCAGCAACGAGGAGAAGTAAAACGAGCCAATCTTCCGCATGAAAAGGAGGTTGACACAATGGACAATCAAACTCAGGTAAATACTCAATGAATAGAAATGATTCCAAGGCGTTGAGAGCCGAAACACTCCGAATAAGGAGAGAACACACAATCCAATCGTGAACCCTACGAGAAGTTTTGACTTCCTCAAGATCTCAGCATCACCAGAGAGTATCTTTGGATGCAAAAAGAATTCGAATACTTTTTGATTGAGTCCCCAAAGTGTAGAAAGTGTACGAGGCGTATTGTCCATGTCAGTGACTCCAAAAATTGCTTCAAAATCACGCAAACATCACATTCACATGACTCTTTGTTGCAACAACTCCACCAACGTATATCGTGTCATGGCATATACCCGTTGTCAATGAAAAACCCCTCTCTATAACACACCATACAGAGAGAACATCTCCCAGAAGAGAACGTAAAAAAACGTCTACACAAAGAAAAAACAACATTCTTCAAAAAGAAAAAATCTTACAACCCTCTCAAAAAAAGCGCAACTCATAGACAGAGATGCAAACTCCTCCCCGCTGTCTGTCCTGCATTCTCCTCGAAAGAAGTGACTCTCCCAAGGTTCCTCTTGCGCTCCTCATCGAAAGCAGATAACAACAAAGACCCCCAATGACACCAAACCAAAGAGTAGACAATGCAACGACCTCTCACAGAAGAATACCGTAAACACATCAAACGGCTGAGTAGTCCTATTCTTCGACAACGAGCGCTCGCAGCGCGCGCCCTCGGAGACATGGCAGAGGTCCTGCAAACGTCCTCGCGCACAGAGACGCTCACACTCCTAATCAAAGAAGCCCAGCGATATCAAACCCAAGAGTACAAAAAAGCGCTGTGTTACGCATTCGAACAACTCGACGGATTTGGTGCTCTGCTGACATATATCACAGCGCACATCGACAAAGAACACAATCGTCTGCTCGACATCCTCGATGAGACAAGCTATCAAACATCCTTCACACCTCCTCTCCTCCAACAACTACTCCATCCTGAAACGCATCGCAATACACGACAAAAAATCAGCCTTCTCATCGGACAACAAGCATCTTCAGAGGACGTCATGGCACCACTCCTCGAAGCGCTCATGACGACAGACCAGGATACTGCCACAGCCAAACAAGCAGCATGGCTCACAGCCCTCGCAGAGCAAGCCCATTCCGAGAGCACCGCGTACTTGATGACGTTCCTCGAAAACAACAACCAGTCGGACGCAAACAGGATCATCGCAGCCAAAGGACTGGCCAAACAACAACATCAAGCCGCCATTCCAGTTATCCAAGAGCTCCTCAGTAACAGCCAATTTTACAAAAAGTTCGAGTTATTGGAGGTATGGCTCACGTTCGAAAACATCACAGACATCTCCGAAGAGATACAAAACGCATATGAACGGCTGTACGGATACGACAAAGGTCGCCTGCTCGAATCCTGGCGCAAGCTCGATCCACAGGGCGCGATCGCACAACTCGGAGACGAATTGCACAGACGCCACGATGAATGGACTCGCCGATGTGATTACGTGAAGATGCTCGCCGAGACAAATACACCCGAAGCACGCGACATCTTACACAGGGAACTACTGCACATCGACGAGCACGAAGACATCGACGACAATGAGTGGTACATCCGCGGTGAGATCGCGAAAACTCTTGGTGAGCAAGCCCACCCAGACTCGCTCCCCTTCTTGGAGAAGGCGATCTGGCAAGAAGAGATCTACGATACGTCCGTCCTCAACGCAGTCAAAGCCCTTGCCCATTACCCAAAAGAGGACGCCACCCCTATCCTCATCAACGCATTCTCACGGACACTCCAAAACCACTCCGTGCTCTACGAAGCAGCTCGTGTACTCAACACCTTTGGTGTCGTGCAACCCATCATCGACTTGCTCCAGAGCGATGACGTAACCGAGCGCAAACGCGCTGCTGAAGCGCTACGCTTCAATGAGTCTCCAAAAGCCATTGGAGCACTCTTCGACACACTCGACGACTCTGAACCACAAGTCGCAGATGAAGTCCTCACCTCTCTCTCCCATCTCAAAGCCAAAGGGCTTGGTCGACATATCCTCCAACGTATGCAAGAAGGACGTCATGCACATCTCTCGGCATGGCGCATCCACGATATCCTCGGAGAATACAACGTCCAGGAGGCGATCCCTCTTCTCCTCGAAGAGCTCCGCAAAGAAGAACCTTCCAACATCCATACACTTGTCAGAACGCTCACACAGCTCGACGCCAAACAAGCGCTCCCGCTGATCATCGAGAAGCTCGAACAAACAGACAGTATCTGGACACAAGAGGTCCTCTTCGAGGCGCTCTTGACCTTCAATGAACCGACCGCAGCACCACACTTTCGGGCGCTCTTCGAACGCGCGCATGTCCAGTTCAAAGATCCAGATTGTGACAGGTACACCGTCGAAAAGATGCTCTCACTGGGACTACGTGGCATCCAACAATTTCACATTGAAGGATTTCAAGACGAACTCGTCGATTCATTGGATGCGTCTTCGTGGGATGTACGTGGTGAAGCTCTTCAGGCTATGGCTGCATCCAAACACCCCCAACTCCTCGACATCATGAGGGAGGACATCCAATCCTCTTCCAACAAGTTCAACACAGAGCCCTTTATGGAGATCTTTCATCACTCGGAAGATCCGGCATTTCTGGAGCTCTTGCTCGATACACTTAAGGGAAAAGACCTATCCCATAGCAGCGCCCACTACCGCCGCAAAGACGCCGCACGAAGCTGCCGATACAAAATCGACCAACCTGGTGTCTTCCAAGCCTTGACAGACATCATGCATGACAAAGATGAAGACAGAGACCTTCGCCATATATGCGCGCTCTCACTGACATACGATCCTCCCTCCAATCTCAAACGCTCACTTCAAGGCACACTCCTCGAATCATTCAAGGAGTCATCGTTTATCTTTACAGACAAGATGGCGTGGCACGCCGACGCATTCGCACATGCACATGCACCGCTGTCCGAGCACATACACACCCTCCAGCAGGAGGTGCAACAAAACCCCACATCCTTTGAGGTACACGATGAGCTAGAGGAGTTGTTTGTTTTTGTAAACGAAATCAATCAGCTCTTTGTCAGCAAACTCGATGAGATTGAGGAGTACGAGCAACGAAACAAAGACGCTGACCAGTCCAAGGAGCGAGACATTATCAAACAGGCCAAAGAGCAGTGGGCTCCCCTCGTCGACCTCCTCCAACATAACGTCCTCGAACGCCTCCAACACCACTGGGAAGAAGTCCTGTTTGTGTGAGGCTGTCTAGGGACAACGAAGTGTTTTTCCAAACCATTGAATGAACGCATCGATCGCCCGGTCATCCATCTCCTTTCGCGGGTCATAGTAACTCGCAACAGTCGACACACCAGTGACCTTCGTAAACAAATGGTCCACCCCTTTGATGACCTTCGTCTCCACCAGCTTTTGTTTGGATGTGAGTGACTTGAGCACCTTCAGCTCGGGACCAGGAGGCACTTGAAAGTCTTTGCCACCGTACAAAAAGAACATGGGGACATTCAACTGCCTGAGACGCTCGACAGGATCGGGATAAGAGTGGGCAGCTACCCAGCGCTTTTGTGCTCCTGCTGCAGACAACTTCGCGAGCGCCTTTCGCCATGAAGCCACAGCATCCGACGAAAACATCCCTCTTCCAGGATGAATCGACGCTTTTTGCCCCTTCTTTTTCTTCGTCTCCGCGTCGTACTTGCGCTGTTGTATGTACAAACGCACCTTCTTCATAAAGTAGGCCTGCGCCGCGATCGCATGGCGTCGTTCACGTGGGGAGGCGTCTATATTTTTGAGCGTGTACTGCATCTGGTCTGTCAAAAGATCGATGGCTTTGCGGACAGGTCCACCCATCGCAGCGATCGAACGAATTCCTTTGACACGTTGCGCAATCATCGGTGCGATCCAGCCTCCCTGAGAGTGACCTAATAGCCCGACACAGCGCGAATCCACTCGCGGATGTTTTTGCAGGGTACGTGTCGCGGCTTCGACGTCATCAAACTCCGCCTCTGCGTTGCGCCTCTTAAGCGGCGGCAGACCACTCTCACCGCTCCCCATTTTGTCGAAACGCAACACGACAAAACCCTTCGCAGAGAGACGCTGCGCCAGCTTCCGAAAGACATCCGTTCGTCGTCCAGGGCCATTCCCATCCCTATCTGACGTACCTGAACCGTGAATCAATACGATCCCAGGTAGCTTCTTTTTGGCGTCTTTTTTGGGGAACGTGAGTGTCCCCTTCAAGGGTTTTGTCGCACCACCAGTGATATCCACATCAGCAGACGTATACTTGCCAACCTCCCAACGACGCAGACGAGTGGGGAGCTCGACATCTTTTCTCTTGAGGCGTGTACTCATCGTTTGTATCTGCAGCAGCTCTCCTTTTGGCGAGAACCAACATGTCGCCGCACTTCGACGTCCTTGAAGAAACCACCGATTCGCCATCACAGGACGTCCTCTCCAACGCACCTTGGTCACCGGTAACGCCACGATCTGCCAACGCATCAGACGACGAGGCCGCAAAAATTGAACATCCACATATCCAGGCATCTTCGTTCGATGTCGCTGTAACCACTCGCCGATCAACACCCAAAAGGCCATGTGCTCCGAGCCTGTCGGAATGATTCCATAGACACGAGGTAAGATCCATGTGTGTTTGGAGGAGAGTGAGAATGTGAGGCGTTCGACCCCTTTGTATCGCATGTATTGCTTGCCATCAAGCTGGGTGCGCTCATCAACATCAGGTGTCCGAAGTCGCGAATCAAACCCTTTGATATTGCCTTTGTCTCCGAGTTTTGCACGTAGATAGAGGTGATGGTGTAATGTCTTGGTTTTGGTCTTGTCAGCTTCACGAGATGGGAGTGTGTACTGTGTTTCGCGCAGCTCGAAGGCGACGCCTTCTTCGTCTTTTGTTTTCTTCCAGGCGAGCACACCGCTCTCTCGCCAGCCTCTGTTGTCGGCGACGCTGATTTGCATCCGTACGTTCGCCTCTTTCCACCCCTGTTCAGTCGGAATCTTTGGAGCAGAACACCCCACAAGTGATAGGCACAAAGCACATAGAACAGTATAGACAACGCGACGCATCTCAGGCCTCCTTTCTCTGTAGGGCGTATTGTGCGGCGTACAGGAGCACAACGAGCCACAATCCATTGACCACAAGGCTCCAGACAGGTGCGTATTGTGTGGGTGTACCAAATGAAAGATGAGTCGCCATCTTGTAGCATCCGTCGGGGATCCAGGCAGAGACATAGGGCACAAAGCCAAGGATGTTGTTGAGCAAGACACAGGCGAGTCCTATTCCCGTCGCCACAGAGACATTTGAAGACAACGAAGATGCCAAAATCGCAATGGCCGCGTAGATCGCCAAAAACAGCGCGAGCAACACAAAAGCCAACACAAAGGGACCGATCGCAGGGATGCCCCAGAAGACCGATGAGATAACAAAGATCGCCGCTCCAGTGGAGAACAACCCGATCCAAGCCGTACAAGTCAGGCCAATCCACTTGGCCATCACGATCTGCAGACGAGAGACAGGCCGGACCAGCATCGTCGCCAATGTTCCATCACGAAGTTCACCAGCAACACTCCCAACTCCCGCGAGGATCGTCCCAAGGGACAAAAACAGGAAGTTCTTGTAATACCCTTGCATCGCGCCCAAGAGAGAGGGCTCTCGATCGAACATCATGATCGTGGGACCGATTTTTTCGAGCGATTCGAGCTTTAACATAAGGGACATGAGGGACGGCAAGAAGATCTCCACGACCGCAGAGGATTGCAACAACACCGCACCTAACAAGAGAAAGAGCACGATGCGTCCAGTCCGCCATTGGAACATCAACTCTTTTCGCACGAGTAATCCGAAGTGTTCCATCTCACACCTCCCTCTTTGTCAACACCCACGTCGCCAACAACAAACACCCGACCATCCAGAGCGCAGCCACACTATACACCCAGGCTGGCGATAATGAAGCCTCCAATCCAAACGCGAGCGTCGACGCTAAGGCTGCAGGATGATGAGGTGAGAGACGCGACAAGAACGGCAAAAAGGCGAAGGCTTGTGTCGCCAACAATCCTCCGCCGGCGATCCCAATGGTCATTGCCGTTCCACGAGAGAGAGTCGACGCCAGGACGACAATCGCCGTGTACACAGCGAGTGAGCTTCCCAGGCACATCAAGACCTGGAGGAAGGGAAGCAGCTTGGGTGTCTCAAAGTGTAGGCTCGTGAAGAGGAGATAGAGTATTGCCGAGCAGAAGAGCCCGACGAACGCAGAGAAGGTCGCAGCAGCCCAACGTGTCAACACGATCTGGAAGCGTGGAAGAGGTCGCGACCACAACGGCGTCAGCTCACCACTTTGGATCTCTTGTGCGAACCCACCTCCTCCGATCAGGACGACACCGACGGAGAGTAGAAAGATATTTTCGAGATAGCGTTGTGACAACCCGACCAGCGTAGGAGGACGGGAGAACAAGTCGGCCAATACGGAGAGGTCGACGCCAGCAGGTGTACTCTCTTTGATCAGTGTAAACAACGAGCGTGCGCCAAATTCGAGTGAATAGGCGAGTAAAGAGACAGAGATCCCGAGTAAGAGGAAGATAAGCAGTCGATGTGTCCGCCACTGGTAGAGGAGCTCTTTGCGCATCAACAATCCCAAGGTGTTCATGATGGTGTGTTTCCTTCCATGACCTGGACAAACAGCCCTTCGAGGGAGGGTTGTGAGATAGTGAGTTGCCACATTCTGAGTGTGTGTTTGGTCACCATAGAGGGGAGCATATCGACGGCTTGTTCGTGTTCTTTGGTGTGTAGCTCGATCTTGACGCGTTTATGTTTTTCGGTATGTGTGGTGACGGCGCTGATCCACGGGAGCGCGTCGATCTCTTTGATGAATGCGTCGTATTGTGCTTGTGTGCCTTCGACCAGGAGGGAGACGCTTTGGTGTTGTTCGACTTTTGCGTGGATGCTCTCCATATCGCCGGAGAGGATGACCTGTCCATCACGCAAGAAGGCGACTTGATCACACATACGTTCGAGGTCTTCGAGGATGTGGCTTGAGAGCAGGATGGTGTGGTCTTCCCGTAACTCGTGGAGCAGGTCAAAGACTTCGATACGTCCAGGAGGATCGAGCGCGGAGACAGGTTCATCGAGGATCAGGATCTCAGGCGCATGGATAAGGGCCTGTGCGATGCCGAGTCGTTGCATCATGCCACCTGAATAGCCTTTGATGCGGTCATCTTTTCGGTCGTGTAGTCCAACACGTTCGAGGAGTTCTTCGCTGCGTTTGGTCGCGTCTTGTTTGGAGAAGCCAGACGCCCTCGCGAAGAAGACGAGCAGCTCAAGGGCGCTCATCCATTTATAGAACGTGGGGTGTTGAGGAAGATAGCCCAGGCGTTTTTGGATCTCTGTGGGGTGTGTTTGGACATTGAAGCCAAGGATTTCGGCTTTGCCTTCGGTGGCAGAGGTGAGCGTGGAGAGGATACGGAAGGTCGTCGTTTTTCCGGCACCGTTGGGTCCAAGTAGACCAAAGATGGTGCCTTTGGGGACTTCCAGGTCCAGCCCAGCGAGGGCCCAATGGTCACCGAAGCGCTTCTTAAGTTGTGTCGTTTGGATCGCCCACATGGCGTGTATCTCCCTTTTATGATAGAGCATTTTTCTGCGCTGTTGATGCAACAAACGCGTGTGTGAAAGATGATACGATCAAATGGGTACATTATTCCCAAACAAATTGGTTTTTGTTTTTTAGGGTGGCAGTTGGGCGATTGTGGGGAGCGGGAGCAAGTAGAGGTGTATGGAGTGGTCTACAAAAGGGGGTGTGTAGCGGACCTATCGGGGGAAATGGATTTCCCCCAGGCGCGCTTTGCTTGCCTTCCCCCTCAGTGGACGCCTTCGGCGTATGGGTTTTTGATGGAGGTATGGTTTTTGGTGTGTATCAAATCAGGCTGCTTCGATGACAAGTTCGTCGTTTTCGAGACGCAGTTTGAATGATACAGGAGGTTCATGAGAGAACTCGATGAGTGTGTTGATAAGTTCATCAATTTCGGCTTGCTCAGAACCATGCTCTTCGAGGTAGATGGTGTACCCTTCGAGATCCTCTTTCGTGAGTGGCGCTGTCGCGAGTAATTGAAGGTCATTTCTATGGAGGAGCCCACGTGTATCGATGGGAACGTGACCAATGAATGGTGACAAGCCCTTCAAATCATCAGAAGTTGGCAACTCTTGAAAAGTCTGCCCAAACAACGCTGCATGATATGCGTATTGGTTGAAGTCCAAAAGACGGAAGAGATTGTATCCTTCTTCTTCATCGCTCTTGGAGGCATAAACTCCACCCCAAGCGACGTGTAATTCGAGTTCTTTCATCAAACGAACCTTTTGTTTTGTGAAAATGGTATGGACGAACTCACGTGTAGTGGATAGTAGCGTGATGTTGGAACTCGATCAAGCCACAGAACACAGCTTCATAGGTTTCATCATGTATCCTTTTCTCCAGCGCCTCTGATACCAACAAGTGACGCTCTCTGCTCTTTGTTCTCCAAACAAACTATGCACAAAATCCACACTTTCTCGTAACGCTGGCACATGTACCGAGCAATATCAGCCCTCACAATAGGCTTTAGATCGTATTGTTTGCCGTGACTATCTCGATCAACGATCGCATATCGCCGTGAGTCGATAATCTTATCACTTTTTGAGAACTTGGAGACCTCAAACCGAACAAATGTTCCATCTCGAATAAGCCTGACAAGCTCCATGAAGGTTTTTCCGAGAGAGGAAGCCATGTGGTAAGCGATGTACAAAACCCCCCCTCCAACACAACGGACGAAAAAATGATCTGCAACGAGTATGATATACACTCCAAACAAACCAAGGATAAAAATAAACCACCACACCGCAGAAGAAGATGGCGTTGTGAAATCGATCTTGAGTTGTCTCCAAAAGGACCATTTTCGAGGGGGTTTTTCGCTCATCAAAGGTAGAAGGTCTTCGTATCTCTTTTCAAGTAACCATCCCTCCCACTCGAAGTACTCGCTCAGAAGTTCAACCTCACGCTCTTTTATATCAACATTATCTTTCATCGGAACATCCTCGGTTTCGGAGTTGTAGGGGTTCTTGTTTGTCATGAGCCCTTCCCTCATCAAATCGACAGTACTATGTTCGAAAGGGAAAAGCTGAGAACCAACAGATCGATAAAGGGGGTTACGTTCCAAAGTGTTTGGAGCAACGGATGAAGAAAGCATACCAAAAAAACGGGGCAGCGCATCAAAAACGTGGTTTTCTACAAGTTGTACCAAGATTTAGGGTGAAGGACTTACCTCCTCCACCCGCTCTTTCGTCCAAGAACCAGATGTCCAGGTGACTCCCACCACCCAATTCCATCACAGACAATAAACCATCAAAGCGCATATTTAAGTTGCGAAAATTCCCCTTTCTCATGATCTGTTTGATGCGGCCACTACCGGTGATCATATCAAATCCAACATATCCACGCTCAAGACTTGTCCCTCCAGAATTGCTACCCCACTGCGCCTCGGCCTGCAAGACCAAGTAAAAGCCTTGCCAGTACATATTGTCCTGAAAGAAGGCTCCCATAGGTGTCACACGATTCTGCGGATCTCTGACGCGAACAGGAGCTTTCCCAGGATTGTCCAAGTCAAAAATATACACCCCCTCTACCATTGAACAGCCGCCTTTCATCGAAACTGCCAGTTTACTATCCATAGGGTGGGGCTCGATCGCATAGACTCGTCGACACGAAGCCTGAGAAAAATGGTGGAGCTTCCCATCCGCGAGGGTCACATAATTCACGCTGCTCGCACTATCATACTTCCCAGTATACCACTTCCAAAGCTCCCTTTGGATAAACCAAATACGCTTTCCATCGTGGGACCACCGAACCGATGTCAAATAAGGAGAGTAGCTGCTGTATTGTGATTCGTTCCCATCCAGTGCATTCAAAACAGGTGTGATACGATGGTATTGTCGGCCATCCGCGCTGACAACCCAGACCGCCCCAAATTGGTATTTTTGCAGACGCTCCACCTCCGTCAAACGAAACTTACCAGTAAACGCAATCCACTTCCTGTCAGGAGATATCGCAAAACTCGTTGACTCGACAGCATTATCGAGATCTGAAATCAAACGCAGCTGCTTTGTGTCGATATCGTATGCATAGAGATGTACGACATCTCCGACCTCTTTCGAGAAGACAAATGTCGACTTTGGGAGAGGCTGGATATCCTGCCCTGTGTTGCCAGAAGATGTACCGGAGTTGTTTGTGTTGGAGTTGTTGGCACTGGAACCATTGGTGTTGGAGTTTGTGCCAGTATTGTTGGTACTGGAACCATTGTTGCTGGAGTTGTTTGTGTTGGATGAGGTGTTCCCATTTGAGGTTTGGCCTCCGTTTGCTTGGCTGCCTGGTGAGATCCCTCTGTAAGGTGAGCGATAACGTGTTTCCATACAGTATCCTGGTTTACCTTCGGCGTGGAAGTCACAATACTCGTCTTCCATGCAGTCGCGGCTGCTCTCACACGAAAGATTGCGACCACAGCCCGTACCAAAGAACAACAAAGGCAGGAGAGAGACAAAGAGGAAGGACACGGAGACACGACGAAATGAGGAGAGAGTTTTTGGACACATATCAATTTCCTTTTGAATCGGGTTGTATCAATCGAGAAACACTGTCTGACGTTGCCCATACCCCTTAACAAGAGCCATACCGCCTCACCCCGTCTATATATTACCTATAAAAAACGAACAGATACATCCAAACAATGTTTTCTCCAGGGATGGAGCTGTCCAAAAACCAAACACCTGTGTCCAAACTCCACACACACAAAAGACACCCCGAAGACGGTCGTTCGTATTCTGAACCCCACCCGTATAGGATTTCATTCGTATCCATTTGGTGTGTCTTTGTGGATTGTTTTCGAAAGCTGGAGCATGGATTGGATGATTGGATAGAGGGATGTGTTTGGTTGGGAACACCGGGTTAAAACCCGGTGCTATAGAGAGGGTACGCTCGCCTCAAGGCTTCGCATCGTTCAGAATGTGGTGGGACTCAAAGTCCCACCTCAAAACACAAGCACCTACCAGGCGAAGAAAACACAAACACCTATCAGACGAAGAAAAAACGGGGCAGCACATCAAAAACGTGGTTTTGTACAAGTCGTACCTAGAGTAACCAGAGACCTGTACACCTGAGCTGCCCGCTTGACTCCTCCTATCAATTCTCAAATACTCACGGTCAACACACATACACAGAGAACATCCTGGCTTTGTGGAAGAGCACAGACACAAAGCGGAGAAAAGGAGTAAGTCATGGTTCCAAAGCACGTTGTGATCGCGCCTCCGGTGTGGGACGCGACATCTGCGATAGGGATAGGTGGGATTGCGTTCATCGTCGCGATATTATGGGTCTTCTTGTACAGCCACACCCCTCGCCGGAGAATGTTCATGGCGGGTATTGCGATGTTGGCGATGTCGTTGAGTGCAGGGCTTGCTTTTTCGGGGGTCTTGTCGAGATTTGACTTCATGCCACCACCGATGGCGATCATGATTGTCTCGGTCTTTGCGATGGCCTTTGGATTTGGTTTCTCGTCGTGGGGAAAAGATGCTGCTGTACACTGTTCATTTGCCGTGTTGGTAGGTCTTCAATCGTTCAGGCTCCCACTTGAGCTGGTCATGCACCACGCAGGGAACCTCAAGATTATGCCTGTTGAGTTGTCTTACGGAGGTTACAATTTTGATATTGGGACGGGGCTTGGCGCGTTGATCATCCTCATCATGTATCTCGCGAAGCGCGATGTCCCTCGGTGGGCATTGTGGGCATGGAATATTTACGGAACACTCTGTCTCGTGGCGATTACCATTATCGCGCTCACGACATCTCCAATGGTTCGACTGTTTGGAGATACAAAAGGCCACGTCAACACATGGGTCTTGTACTTTCCGTATGTCTGGCTACCTGTCGTCCTCGTGACAATCGCTGTCCTCACCCATGTCGTCGTTTGGCGAAAACTCCTCTCCACTCCTGCATCACAAGGCTGAAGCTGGTCGTCGCCCAATTCTCTCCATCCACTGCTTTGTGTCTTGGCTGTACATACAAACGATCGTGAGCAAGTTGGTGGACAACATGAACAAAAATACAATCGTGTAACCGTAAAGCCAGCTGTCGAACTTCCACGCCCACAACGAGACCCCCCACATCACACTCAGCGCGATGTTGGGTGTGATGCTCTGCAAAACAGAGACAGCGGTGATAACATGCCGTAACTTTTCCCTTTTGGGGCTGACAATGGCGAGAAAAACGAAACATGCGGTGAGAAGATCGAAGAGCAAGTAGAGTTCGACGTGCTTGACCGAGTGAAAGCGCAGCAATTGAATGGCAACGTTTCCCATGAGAGAGAGCAAAAGAAGGGACCATTTGGTTGGTGATGTCATCGGATTATCCTTTGTTTGTTTGGTTTGTAAGAATCTTGTTTCGCCCCCCACTCTCTCAAATCCCATTCCAACGCAGTCAACCAAACAAACGATAATCATTTCAAAAACTTCCCCAAAAGACTCCCCTCCTCATAAACACACTGTCCCATACCTGGACGTCCACATCCTGGACACAGAGACACAAACGATACAGAGTACAGTGGGGGCTGGGGTTATGGACTTCAGGCGGGCGCGCTTTTGGCCACACCCGCCTGACAACCCCACGATGTCAAGTGGAGCGCGGCAGCCAAGAGAAGCAGAGCACGGCAGCCGCAAGGATAGATGGCAACGAACTCTACTCCCAACGCATGGAAATCTCCTGTCCATAGGGACAGATGGCAACGTCCCCTGCTCTCAGAGAGTGGAAATTCGCCCGTCGATAAGGACAGATGGCAACGTACACCGATCTCAGAGATTGGAGACTTGAGCGATAGGACCGAGTTATTCAGAGTAGATACGGGGGCGGAGTCGGAAGAAGACGAGGAGGATCAGGAACCAGAGGCCAAAGACGGGGGCTTGTGTCGAAGAACAGGTACACCCAGCGACTCTATCAACACGAGGATTGTTGGTGTTTCCTTTGTCACCATTTCCGGCCTGACCAACAGTCCCACCATCGACGACTTCAGGTCCAGAGGAAGGATTCTCAGCTCCCGTATCGGCTTGTGACACGGGGCCTTCTGTGGGGGCAGCATCTGTTTGGGGTGTTGGTTCTTGTGTTTGCGTCTTCTCTCCGCTCTGGCTATCACCTACACATTGGGCTTTTCCGTTGATAAGGACACATGACTCTCCCGAAGCGCACGTTGTATGTTCACATGGATCGTGCACACAAACACCTTGCAGACATGTCCGTCCTTTGGGACATGTCACAGTCGAACAAGGCTCATCGACACACTGACCATTTTGGCAACGTTGGCCATCATTACATTGTACCTTCTCACATGGGCCGTTCTTTTGGGGATCTTGTTCACACTTGCCATCGACACACTGCTCGTTACTGGCACATTGGACACTCGCACAGGAAGAGACACACTTCCCTTCGCGGCAGAATTCTCCGGCATTGCACGTCACGCTCTTACATGGATCGGCCTGGCAGACGCCATTGACACAGATCTCTCCGGCGTTGGGGCAACCATTTGTATAACAAGAATTGTCGACACACTTCCCTTGTTTACAGGTCTGAAGCGCTGTACACGAGACTTTGTAACAGGCATCAAAACATTGTCCATTGATACAAGTCTCACCCGTTTGACACGTGACCTCCTGGCAGGTCTTGCCGACACAGCGCCCATCTTTGCAGAGCAATCCACCGGTACATTCACCTCCCTGACAAGGTTGAACACATTGTCCGTTGGTGCACTGCATACGTGGTGGACAGAGATCCTTTCCTGAATCGATTTGACCATCACAGTCGTTATCTTTGCCGTCACAGATCTCGTTGTGTTTTTTGGGGGCGCTACACTCAACCCACTGTCCGCCTTTACAGGTCTCCTCTCCGGCACCACATGCGGTTTTACAGCTGCGGGTAAGTTTATCATCAATTTGTCCGTTACAGTCGTTATCTTTTCCGTCACAGACCTCGGTCTCTGGTTGGGGAACGTTACATTCGCTCATCTTCCCATTTTGGCAGGTCTTGGTTCCACTGCCACAGATCGACTTACAGGGCTCAGGGGTGATGTCTTCGTCTGTTTTGCCATCACAGTCGTTATCTTTACCATCGCAGATCTCAGTCTCGGCTTTGACCTCTCCGACACACACACCTGACCACTTGCCATCACTGCAGCTCTCTTTTCCGCTCTTGCAGATCCCCTTTGTGACACCACAATCACGTGAACCCTTTGGGTTACAAGCCTCCCACTTTCCGCTGACACAGCGCTGTGTTCCGCTACCACATGTGTTTGAACATTGTTTTGTCAGGTTGTCGTCGATTTGTCCGTTACAGTCGTTATCTTTACCATCACAGACTTCAGCGGCGGGGGGACATGGGTTGACGCGTGCGCCGTTGATCCGGATGAAAGCCTCCTGGAGATTGGATTGTTGGCAGCAATCATCGACGTGTGTGAGGATAATAGTGTTCGCTTCGCCGACTTGTGCGTAGGACTTGAGATCTTGTGTCAGCTTGCCACCGAGGAAGATATAACCACCGGCAGGTGTGACGCCGTTGGGATGTTTAGAGTTGAAGATCGTCACCCTGGTCCCATCATCCATCCCATTCAGCTCGATCTCGAACTTGGTCAGGTTGAAGTTTTGTGGGAGCGTTACGGTGTTACGAAAATATGTAAAATCACCACCACATCGACAATTAGCGACACCACAAAGGATAGATGGTCGGCTGAATCCAACCTTGTCAGGGTTGGGCGCAGATTTCCAACCAGCAGGCCACGCCGGGATACTGGCATAATTGTATTCGGCGACGTTACCGTGTGAAGACATACACGAGCTAAACTGAATCACACCCTTGCCTTCGTGCATCATCCACTTGCCGATGCTCTGCGCCTCTGCGTGAGATGGGAGCCAAAGCCCCAAGGATAAAAACAGGCAAAACCCCAATAATATGAACCGTTTCATTGTTCAAAACCTTTGCTTCGTTGGTACACTTCCATGTCGGTATGTTGTGGTCATTTTGAAACACAACATCTCATCTTCTGTTCCCCCTGTAGTATAACAACAATACATGATTTATTCAATCAAATCAAAACGTTCCGAAGGCTTCGCTGTTTAGACTCTTGCGCAGAAAAAAGCGCACGAAAGAGGGCGACTCTTTTTTCTTGTAGCAGCCTCCACCACCTTGTCGCCAAACAAAAGGACGGTCTTCAAGCGCCCAGTGCATAGAAAACAGGGTCAAACGAAAAACGTCCTGTCACCTCTGCACCCAAAAGAAACTTCAACATGAAGTATTCAGGCGGTTCAGCCTCTGGACATGCCTCCGGATACAGTTGAAATCCAAACCGCTCATAGTAATTGGGATCACCAACAAGAATGCAACCAAGCGCACCACGTTCACAAAGTGATGAGAGTCCAACATCGATCAGCTGACTCCCGATCCCCTCTCCCTGGCGTGTAGGGACCACCGCAACAGGACCCAACGCATACCAGGGTCCCGAACCACCATCCCCCAAACGCGCGAGCGAAAAAGAAACCTGCCCCACAACTTGTTCACGAGTATCAACCGCGACAAGAGAGAGCGCCAACACACCCTCTTCTCTCATCTTATCGATCAATATGTGCTCGTCTTCTCCGGCATATGGCTTACCACGGAATGCCTGCTCGGTCACATCCCGAATCGCATCCCAATCACTCTCTCGCTCCACACGAATCTTCACCATCATACACCCCACAAGATTTTGTTTTCAGTCATCACTCAAACGAGACGTGAATATAACAAACATCCTGTTGTAGACAAGTCCTACGGTGTGAGCATACGGATACGATGGTTTCGTGTGTCAGAGAAGTAGATGTTTCCTTTTTGGTCCACAAGCATCCCCCCGATCTGACGTCCGATCTGTGCCTGATGAAGAGGCCCATCTCGAAGACAATCATTCGAACGACACGTCTCCTTCGAGAACGTCAGAGGTGTCTTCTCTCCATTCGCGCTTATCTTCACAAACTCGTTTACGCCAGCAACATAGATGTTGCCGTGTTGATCCAACGCGACTTGTTGTGTCTCACTCTTTAACCCTGTGGGTATGTACTTGAGTTCTTTTGTTTGAACATCATATCGGCCAAGTCCCCCTTCATATGGATTGATGACATACACATTCTCATCAGTATTTGACGCTATTGATGTGTGATGACGAAAATAGGTGAGGCGCTCACCAAACCCCTTTGGAGTCGCCAAGTGCAAATACAATTCTCGCACCACGTACACGTTCCCTGTTGGCGTGATGGTGAGACGGCTTGCGTGTGTTCCGAGTCTTGTAAACCGGCGAGAGGCCGACGTCAGAAAGCGGCTCCATACCCCTTTTGTATCCATCTTGTCGATCCCCTGCTCACTCAACACCCAAAGATGGTCATCCGCATCAAAAGCGACCCCGAGAGGTGTCGCGGTCTCCTTCCCTCCCGTCCTATCAAGCGATGAAGAGGTCGCAACAGTCGTCAGCATGCCATCAGAAGTGAGCTTTCGTACGCCTTTGTCGTCCACGATAAAGAGCGCCCCACTTTTGCGAAGTACGATATCCGTAGGATTCGTCAAACCAGCCTTCTCAAGTGGTCCATCAGCCTCCCCTGAAGGCGCACCTCCCATTCCAGCGATCGTGATCACACACTTCGATGTCCCTTCATCGATGCGCCCATCACAATCGTTATCGACCACATCGCAGCGCTCCACTGTAGGCTCGACAGCTCCGACACAACGCTCCGACCATGCACCCTCCACACATTGGCGTACACCTGTCCTGCATGGTCCCTTGCAAACGTACTTTCCGCTTATTTGATCGAGTCGACAACCCCCTCTCGCTTCATCGTAACATGGCTTGGTCTCCCCAACCTGACAGATCACTCTTGGCTCCTCTCTCTTCACATCTTCTTTGCTGGCGACCTTCTCAGGAAGGAGAACCTCCACACCCCCGTCAGAGGAGTTTGGCCCATCTTGTGTGGTTGGTTCTCTGTGCTGTGTATGTTCACGTTCAGGCTCAGCAGGCTTGACTTCCTGCATCCCACAGCCACCAACAAGCAGACACAACACACACAACAGAAGCTCAATTCGACGAACAAAAACAGACATGACCAACTCCAGACAAAAGAGACATTTGGATATCATTTCAATGGTCTGAAGAGCAATGAACATACCAATGACACATGAAACAAAAATCCTTTTGATTCATGCACATGAAATGAAGAACGTGTTTTACGGTGAGGATACAACCGTGGAACACCACACAAACTGGATACAAAGTATCCTTTCTATATCAACACGTTACAGAGGCAGATATGTTGCGTGAGAATCTGACAGCCTAACGCCACGAAGCGGTCCCATTTGTACGAATAATCAGGGCTTGAATGGGTGCAGTCTCATCGTGTTCTTCACAGACGAAGAGCAGACTGGAGGCGGGATATCCATCTTCGACGAGGCGCTCGATCGCGAGTGAACGTTCATCAGAAGTGGTTGGTTGGAAGTAGTGTGCAAAGGATGAGAAGTCCGGTCCTTCAGCGAAGAAGCCTTTGGCCCAAGGGAAGTCCGACGCAGGTCCCCACTCGACTTCTCCGATGACGTGCCCGTCGATGAGCACTTTCTCTTTTGTGGCCATCTTTGTCTCCTAACCCAAGAACAATAGGGCGAGATAGGGAACGAGGTTAAACGCCGTAATCATCATCTTGTAGACGGCCATCATCGTGTACATGGAGCCTCGGACTTGCTCTTTGGAGATGTCGTACCAAGCACCATGTACACGGAAAACAAGGTCTTCACCAAATTTGAGGAACACAAACGCGGCCAAAAAGAAGCCGACGTTCAAAAGCAAACACCAGAGAAAAAATGATTTGAGGACTGCGATGGTCATGGAGTCTTCTCCTCGATACAAAAAGGTTGTAAGGCCGTTTCTATCAAAGCAGAAGATGACTCCTGTTGTATAGGGTTACTGCAAGAAAAAAAGGATATAGGAAAAAGAAATGTATGTGGAGGACAGAATTGTTGATCTCATCACGAACAGCGGTTGGTGGGGATGGGGATGTGAAAATAGAGGGGGAAAAGAGAGATGTGTTTTGCGTGGACTTTTGATAAGGAAGGTCCTACCAGTCTTTGATACAGACATTGTATCCCTCAGTTGTTTGCCCACAGCTATATCCGGCAGAACAGTCCCAGTCTGTGTAACATGTCTCACTGCAATAACTCGCGTAGTCATCAGTAAGACAAACACCCCCCAAACATTCGCTTCCGTCGGTACAAGACATTCCTTGTGAGCTCTTTCCGTTGTAAGTATAGCCACCTTCGAAGCCAACCTGACAGCCAGCACCGAGGAAGAGAATGAAGAGAACGGAAATAACGACAAAGATACGGTTTTTGATGATTGCTTTCATGATTCAGTCTCCTTTGATATGTTTGTGGTGGGCGTCTCGCCCGTCTTGTTCTTGCCCACTCACATAAGCAGGAGCAGTGCCAGCTCACAACATAACAAGAACCCCTTTTCTTTCAGACACTTTCAGAGCCTACTCGATCATGGTGTCGCGATGTTGAACACATCTGGCTGACAACCCCCTGTCCACCTGTCCACATCCTGGACACTCCACAAACGACCCTCTGAGCTACGTTTCCGCCCATCGAGATCCCTCACTCCGTCAAAGCTCCCACAGTGAAACCTTTGAAAACCTTCGAACGTTGGAGAGCTTTGTCACTGACTCCCCCAAAGCTCAATCCCACTCGTCACGTACTCTCATTCTTTCAAAAAGCTTGTGAGCGCGGACTCACCAACGAAACACATATCGGCATCATCGCGGACAAATGGGTCACCGACCACCAAAAGCTGCAAAGTATGCTCGACCAGTGCCTCGACACAGCACACCAAATGGCCAAAACTGTCGGATGATATAGCTCTCACCACCAAAGACACATGGACACAATGACCTCCCCGTGCTATCTAACAAAAGACACCTTCTTTTGTGGAGCAGCATATGGAACAATCACAATCTGGTCAGCCATTTCTGACAGCGCTCCTGTCCTCCCCACAACTCGCCAAATACGAACGAAGCAAACAAAGAGCGCAGGTTGAGCAGTGGTCCACACAACATAGCGGCGATATCGCTTACCGCTACCTGCTCAAAAAGAGACTTGTCTTGTGTCGTGCCACACAACAAGCGCTCGACGCTTTGCCCTCCAACATCTCCTATCAGCCCATCGAAGAACTCACCCCTCACGACGCTCTCGTCGCAGACATCCGCGACGAAACCTACGAAATCAAGGGGAAAACCGTCCACGGCTCCAAACACTTTGCTGCCGGTGCATCGGTCTATTGCAGTGAACCTTACTCAGGCGACGGCTACGAACGCATTTATATGCTCGGACAACACAAACACACGGGCTATTACACCGCTGTCATGGGTCCAACCAAACGACTCGAACACTGGCGCATCGAATCCGTCACACACCCCGTTGTCCAGTACATGATGGCCTACGAAACGCCTGGCGGTTGGTGGCACGATTCAAACCACATCACAGAGTCATCAGGTTCACCGCTCGATCCACGCGATATGATGGAGCAATTGTGCAAGGCCCAAAACCACAAGTGCGAATGGTACACAAACCTCTCTCACACCACGACACGTCTGGCGATCTATTTTGTGAGCGACTGCATCGAACACTTTCTATTACAAGAACAAAGGCCCTATACAAAAAACAAAGTCGCGATGGAGATCTTCGCGACACTCCAAGAGAGCCTTCATACACTCAAAGATGCCTTCCATGATCCCAATGTACAGACCTGCCCTCCCGAGCTCGCCCAAGCCATCAAAGAACAACTGGAGAAACTCCCCCACACAAAAAATCAGCGCTTTGAACGTGTGGTTTTTGCGATCACATTCAATATAAAAAGATTGGTCTCCTACCAAACAGGAGGCCTCGTCCTACGAGAGATTGTGCTGTCGTTGGTCCATAGTTTGAAAAGTGCATCTTACAAGGACTTTGTGATTGAAGATGAGCGTTCATGGCAACGGGCGCGATTCTCGTGGTTATCTGCAACATACGAGTGGGCAGGCGAGAGAATGTTCTTCTTGATCGACAGCGGACAAATCGAAACCCCCGAACCACACAAACTCACCACATTTTCATCGGCCATTTGAGGAGAAAGCAAACCTTGGGGCCATTGGATACAAAAAAGGATACGGAAAATGAACAATTGGAGACGCTTACTTGTCATTCTCTTTGTCGCTCAAATCGTGTTATGGCAGCAATCCTTTGTCCCCCCCACACTCGCCTCTAAGTCCTCGGCCTCATCGAGTATGCCCTCCCAACAAAGCAAGAAGGTCACAAGCATACACACCTGTCTCCCTGCGCTCGACTTGTCGAGCTGCAAGCCCTCTGAGTCCATGAAAAAGACGAGCAAGCTCATCTTACAAGCCATCGCTCACAAAGAGGCAAAGGCCGACGCGACTTGTTGGACGACAGTTCGGATGATGGAGCATTTCTACGCAGGGCGCGAGCTTTCGGAGCACGCGGCGTTGCTCAAGATCGAAGTGGGGAAGTTGATCTTGTTTTCACTGTGGGCGCGTGCCTCCAACACGTCGCGCAAGTGTACACTCTCGGAAGCTGACATCACAAACATTCTCCCTAAACAGCTAAAACCCGAAGCACAGGTCCACTTGTCCCCTACGCACAAAATCCATAACCCCTTACTGCGTACAAAACTCCGTCACTACCACCGCATCACGGAGAATTGGCGTCTGCTCTTGTCTCTCGCCCTAGAACAGATGGCAGGTCATGGGCTGTTCGCGTCGGGAAAACAACTCAAACCTTTGAGCCGAAGAGCTGCACAACTCCTCGCCCAAACATCGACACATACGACGATTGATCTCCTCAACAAAGCTCGAAAGATTTCGATCAAGCGATCACACCGTCACATCACAGTCAAAGATATCCAGGCCGCTTATGTGCACTTCAAGAAGCAATGGAAGCTCGCCAATCACAAAGGTTGTCTTGGTGGACTCCACCTCGCGAAGACCTCCTCCAAAAAACAATCACCATCATCACAACCCAAAAAACAACGAAGACAAACACAGGTCTCCACACGACAGCATTTACACAAACTGACTCTGCAAAACATCGAAGCCAAGATTCGCTCCCTCAAGTCTCGTAACCGTTTGGTCTGGAAGGAGAAGAGACAAAGTGTTCGTGTCTTGATCAACCGCATCATACCTGACGTCACGCTGACAAAAGACGGATTTGAGAGCCTAGTCACGCTCCTGGAAAAAACAGCGGGGTTGGTTGGGGCTGGATACCTCCCCATGCGCAATGACACCTACATGCTCTTTCAAACGTATCTGCAATGGTCCCAGAAAAACCCCGCCTTTGTCGCCCAAAAACATCGGCCCAAACACCTGCTCAACATCGAATGGGTCTTTCGCGTCATCGAACAACTTATCCCACGTAAAACCCTGGCCAATGGCGACGTTCACTTCTACTTGCTCAAACAACGCGATCAAAAAAACACACATGTCGTCAAGCTGTTAGGATACCAACTCGACGCAGTGCGAGACACAACGCTTCCGTGGTGGATTCTCAAACGAGTCTGGAAAAAACACCCTTCGATGCGAGCTTTGGGTCCTTTTGCAGCAGAGCTGCTCGTCGAACGCATCTCGGAGCTGGCGTTGCTCTTCCTGCAAGAGACGCGTGTGATGTTACAACGCGACAAACAACGTGTACTCAACGCAGCCAGCCTCAACAAGCGAATGTCCAGTCACGGGCTCGGGATCGCAATGCTCCCACCTCCTCGACAACACATCAAATGGCCCAAACCACTCCTCGCTCAAAAGAAACAACTCCTCAAGAGCTATCCAAGGCCTTTGTTCCGAGATGTCACAAACACCGCCGGCTTGATCACCCAACGCTGTGAGGCCAACAATTACCCCATCATCTCCTTGCCTCCAGGTCGCAAGATCCACTCCGTCGGACAAGTGAACAGCGCCCCGCTCCAGCCAACAACCCGCCCTACGAGCCAATCAACCAAACCAACGCTGCTGATCGATCGCGCAGTCTCCGTCGCGGGACATCAGGCTTACATGGGCGCAGGGATTGGCGTTGGCGATCTGGACGGTGATGGTCGCGTCGACCTGTTCTTTGCAGGTGAAGGCTGCAATCGACTCTACCAAAATATGGGCTCCTATCGTTTTCGCGACATCACGGAGAAAGTGGGGCTGCGCAATTGGAAGTACGACAGCCGCCAAGCCCTCTTTATCGACGCAAACGCAGACGGAAAGATGGATCTGTTCGTCGTCCACAGCCATTCCCCTTCCAAACTCTTTCTACAGCAACCAAATGGAACGCTGGTAGATGCGACAAAGAAGTCCAACATTCGGACTCACTGGGGTGCCCACACTGCAACATTCTTCGACTATGATGGGGATGGCGATCTGGACTTGTACATTGGATACTACGGGACGGCTAATTTTCGAGGCCCAGCGATCACCCTGGACGGACGCAACGCACGCCCCAACCAGCTCTACCAAAACATGGGAAGAGGTGTCTTTCGGGAGGTCGCCGCCGCGGCAGGCGTCGCGAGCCGCGCCTGGACCCTCGCAGTGACCGCCGTCGATATCAACAAAGATGGTCGACCTGACCTCTACCTCGCGAACGACTTTGGTCGTGATCAGCTCTTCATCAATCGCGGACATGGAACATTCAAAGAGGTCGCACGTCGCATGAAGACGGACGATCGCGGCAGCGGCATGAATGTCAGCGTCACAGACATCAACGCCGACGGCTATTGGGATGTATACGTCTCCGTCATCGACATGTTTTCCAAAAACCTCTCGTTCGTCATGCCTGGACACCAAAGCCCCTTTCGCCTCGATGACAGAGTGTTAAAGACCGCTTTCTATATCTCGGGAAACAAAATGTTCATCAATCAAAAAGGACGAGGCTTCTCCCCTTCTGAGCGACGATACTTTGAACCGGGTCAACGTGGTTGGGGGTGGAGCACCAACTTCTTTGACTACGAAAACGATGGGGATGAAGATCTGTATCTCGCCAATGGCTGGATTCCAGGTGCCCCCGGTGCCAACCAGAGAAACCAATTATTCTTGCGTTGGAAGTCACGTTACTTTCACGTCCACAAGACCGCCTCTATTTCGTACAAAGGAAACAGCCGCAGCGTGGCAGCGGTCGACCTGACAGGGACAGGGCGCATGGATTTACTCCTCAACGACTATATCAAAGGCCCACGTATATTCCGCAATATGCAACCCGCGACAAACCACTGGCTCAAGGTGCGGTTGGTCGGGACACGCTCAAACCAACGCGGCATTGGCGCGACGATCCGACTGTTCACCACATCGCTCCCACCACAGATGCGTCTCGTGCATGCAGGCAGCCACTATCTCTCACAAGAGGAGACGACGGTCACATTTGGACTCGGGACGAAGGCACGCGCCAAGCGCATCGAAGTGTACTGGCCAGATGGATACAAACAAGTCTACAAGGGGCCCTTTAAGAAGCGCACGACGATCACCATCCACGAAGACCGTCAGCCAAAAGCAGCGGTCAAAGGCCAACGACCTGCACCCTCACGCGAGCAAAAATAGGGAGCGTTGCTGTGACCTCTTCTCAGACACCATCCGAGTCCTTTTGGCGTCGATGTTTTGGGATCGACTTGCGCGCGTTGGCTGCTTTTCGCATCGCCTTCGCGCTCCTGATGATCGTATTTTTTCTGGAAAAGAGCTTGTACGTCGACATGCTCTTTACAGACAGTGGGGTCTTGCCGAGATGGGTGCAGCTCAAAGTAAACGGCCACCCTTACGCGTTCTCCCTCTCCATGTTGTTTGGCAACGCGCTCTTTCAATGGTTACTGTGGGGCATTGGGCTGCTCTCATCGCTCGCGCTGCTCGTTGGGTTTCGCTCCAACGTCGCCTGTTTTGGCTGTTGGCTCATCGTCTACTCGTTTTACAATCGCTGTTATATGGATCTCGCAGGTGCTGAAACGCAGATCATGATCTTGTTGTTTTGGGGTTGCTTCCTTCCACTTGGGGCATGTTGGTCGCTGGACAGCAGAGACACTGAGCTCCAGACACGACCACAAAAAGTCTTCTCGACAGCGACGATCGCGATCTTGCTGCAGGTCTTGTTTGTCTACTTCTTCGCAGGACTGCTCAAGACCTTGGGACCCAATTGGGGAGCCAAAGGAACGGCCCTTTATTACGTACTCAGCCTCGACATCATGGGAGGCAGTAAACCCTTTGCGCTCTGGCTCATGCAAAGACCTTCGTTGCTCAAGCTGCTGACGCCGACTATGATGTGGGCTGAGATCCTCGGCCCATTGTTGTTTTTCACCCCCTGGAAGACTTCTTTCTTCCGGACCATTGGCATCTTGTCTTTCTTTGTCATGAACCTCGGGATCTTGTTCGCTGTTGAGGTTGGATTCTTTCCATTTATCGATGTCGTCGCGTTATTGTTATTCATCCCTTCGTCGTATTGGGATCGACTCTCTTCGTTGACTCGCTGGCTCGGGAGCTACCTCGAAGGCTTTGCAGCGCGTTTGCTCTCAGGACTCGCGTACTGCCGACTTCATCCACCTGTCTCCAGAGGCATGTTCCGACTCTCTCTTCGATGGCAGAGTCTCGCGGCGCTCTGTCTCGTGTATATCATTTGGCGAAACATCGCTGTCTGTGCACCACAACTCGCCCCTCCTACGTGGATTTCCAACATCGGGTACATCACAGGGCTCAAACAACAATGGACGATGTTTGGCCCAACCTCCTCCAAAATGGATGTGTGGTTTGTCATCCCTGGCCGGCTCAAATCAGGCAAGGTCGTCGACGTCTCTGTTTGGTTTAACAAAGGCAAAGACGACGCACCTGTCCAATTCGCCAAACCCAAAAAACTACATCTGATCTGGCGAACACATCGCATGTCCATCTACTTTTGGATGATGGCCCGCCAAATCAGAGATAAACAGCCGTGGGGACGACAGCATCTACGTGATCTATCTTCGTATCTTTGTCGACGTTGGAATCGAGAAAAGAAAGGTCTTGAGGCACTCACAGCGCTTGACGTTTATATGATGTTGGAGTTAACACCCCCTCCTGGTCAGGCACCTACAATCACAAAACAGTGGCTACATCTTCAACACTGTCCACTTGGACAAAAGTTAGGCACAGCCGAGATCTTACCAGGGCCACGTGTCCCTCTCCCCCGCCAAAAGAATCCCAACACCCCCTCATCTCACCCCACCACCCAAAAACAGCCTTAGCGACAATTCACGATTTTACTGGTGTTGGCGTTAAAAACGGTGAAGTAGTAATCTGAATTCATCGTGATGTTGTAGTTGTAAGAGCAAGAGTAGTTAAATCCGCCACATGTTCCGTGTGTCGTGTTGCACTTGTTGGTCCCACCACCAGAGCGGCTGGAGCTCTTTCTCCAGCGTCGGAAGTTTTGGCCAAAGTGAGAGTCCCTCGCACCAGCAAGATATACAGTATCTCCACACTTGGGGGTTGAGCCATCTTTTTTGTAGTAACAGCCGCTGTTGTAGTTGTTCTTATGCCACATGATGTAAGACGCGTTGGCCGTCGTCTTGGGGGCATATGTCTGACTTGAGGTGCTCTTGGCGACAGTACCTGTTGCGCGACAAGTTTCTTTGGTGCTGCACGTTTTTGTCCCAATAAATCCACAACTGTACCGGTGGGTAAAGTTACACGTGTAAGGGAACACTTGATCGTTATTGGGTTCCAGCTTCAGGTTGAGTGTTAGCTCACAACTTGTCGCGTTGGTGAAGGTCTTGTTGCCAGTGTAGCGGAACCAGTTTCCTGTTGTCGACTTGGGGTTCCAGCCATCATAAGAACAGGTCGCCGTTGAGTTGGAGTTGTATACCACAGACCTGCTGCATTTTTTCAGACAAAGGTTGGGTTCGTCACCATTTTTACAGTTGTAGTTCCAAGAGTTACACTTACTGGGCCTGGGGAAGTAAGCGGTCTGGTTGGGTCTCTGGTTGGAGTCTTGGTCACAACAGTCGGTGTTGTCTTTCACATGGCCAGTCGTCGAACGACAGGTGTTTAGTCCTGTACAGACTTGGTTGGGATCGTCGTGTTTGGTGCAGCCTTTGAAGACCACACTGCCAGCTCCAAAGGTATCTCCATCGCCGTCACGATACCAATTGTTGGATGTGAGACCATCGTCGACATTCCCGTTACAGTTGTTATCGATCCCATCGCAGATCTCTTTGGCCGTGGGTTTGATATCTTTATCTCCATCGTTGCAGTCGCTTTTGTTATCGACATAACCTTTGAGGGGGTTTTGACGACACTTGCGATCGACTGTCCCGTTGGCATCACCAAAGCCATCGCCATCTTTATCGACATACCAATCGACGGTCGCGATGCCTTCATCGATAGAACCATCACAGTCGTCATCTTTTCCGTTACAGACTTCTGTGGAGGGAGAAAGGACCAGCTTACAGGAGTCAACGGTCGCCTGGTTCACTGTCGCTTGGGGCCATACCCCGCCAGGACAGATGGTCTTTTGACCTTGTGTATCTTGTGGGCAGTTATCACAGGCATTACACGCGAGCCAGACCCCGGCAGTACAGACGTGCTCAGCGGTCTTACACACCCCCTGTGAGAGTTTAGGACCACATTCCCTTTTGGCGCGTGTCATACCGTAACTTCCCTTTTCATTGGTGAGATAGGTCAGGTTATCCTGTCCACCAGCAGCGCCACAGACTTCGTGCGCTGTCTCGTCGATACAACCGGCAAGATAATCGGCTGGAGCCTTATAAGGTTTGAAGGACACACAGGCCCACCCTACTGTCTTTTTCGAGGGGTCTGGCTTTTGCTTGCCGTCATCTCCTGTACATTCGAACAAAATGTCCTCTTTGTGCAGACTCGTGGCGTCGGGGTTGGTCCAGGTGGCCTTAAAGTTACAGGTTGTGCGCGAGTAGTTTTTGTCCATTCCGTAGTTGTCGGGATGGAAGAAGCCACTCTTGGTGGTCTTGTCCGTCGTGCTATCGAACACAACACACTTAAACAACGAGGGGATAGCCTGTGTGACATCCTTCATCCAACACTGTGAGAGACCATTTCTTTGCTTTCCGGGGTTGTTTGGATCTTCACATTGTTGATCATCACGCAATCCACAACGTCTCCAATAGTCCGGCTTAAATCCATTAGGATCTTCACCACACTTCATGGCGAGCGTGGTGCTCTCACCATCTTTGCCCGTCCGAATGCGTTCTTTGAGGACCAGGACATCGTAGCGTTTCTTATCAAGCGCGGTGAAGTCCTTCTCGAAGTAGGCGTATTGCAGCTCGACAAAGTAACCGAGTTGGAGGAGGGGCTGGAATTCGGACTTGGGATTGGGTGTATCGCTGGGTTTTTCGCCAGCGTCGCCAATTTGGTTATCGTTCAGGTCGAGTCCACCGATACATGCTTTGGTCAGTGTGTTGATCTCTTTGGGTTGAAAGCGCCGCCCGACAAGACAATGTCCTTTGTAACAGACTTCGCCAGCAGAGGCCGTACAGTCGGCGTCGGCAGTACAATTGCTCCCAGGTTGTGTGGGAAGTGGAGCTTGATCTTTCGTGAAGATCGGCATCTCAATCAATTTTCCGAGGCCATCATTGCGGTCTGTTTCGACAAGCTCGACAGGTTGTTTGAGCACTTGCATCGTGTATTGCTCTTTGTGCTGTGCCCAGTTCTCGGAGTTTGCATAGTACACAACAGCCTGCACCTTCTTGAGCTCACAACGTGCGTTTCGCAAGAGCACATTGTCCGTAGACGTCACCGCTCTGTACGCGAAGATGTTGATCCACCCATCGTTGTCATTGTCGCACTTACCATACCCAAAGCTGGACAGGTAAAAGTACCCTTTTTTGGTTTGGCAGAATGTGGGTTTTTTGGTTACAGGATCGAACTCAATCACGTAGGGCTTTTGCATCGAATCTTGTTCAGATGGAGAGAAGATCGGGAAGGTTGAGTTTGAAGATGAGCTCGTACAGAAGGACTCATTCGTATAACACTTGCCCTGCCATACAAAGCTGGTCGTCGTGTCGCAACCTGAAAGATCGGGAGTCGCATCAGCTTCAACGGAGGTCTCAGGGACGACAGGCTCACTGTCACCAGCGCCTCCATCGGTATCTGTGCTCTCGTTAACGACAGGTTCTTTGCCAGGCTCAGGGACACGCTCTTCGCCCACTTCCTTACTCGCCTCAGCCTTGGAAGTGTTCTCATCTGTTGTCTTTTCGACACCTCCTTGGCCTGTGCAATCACATGCACCAAATCCAGAACCATCCTCATTACAAGTCTGCTTTCCGACTTTGTCACCGCACTTGCACTCTTGGGTTGAAGATGCTTCACATGTCGTCGTTGGTGGCGAACAAGCACTCCAAGAATACGCGAGAATACCTAGCAAAACGAAAAAAAGCGAAAACCTAAACCTGCTCATACTTGCCTCCTGATCGAGATACTATCTTGAACCCACGCTCCCTTTGCAGCTCGTGAGTCGTTGGAGAGGATACAACTGTTTGGATGATAACACAGAACGCTCACTCTAGAGCAGAGCGTTTCCCAAGCACATGTCATGCTCAGACTTGTCACAAGTGACTTTGACTCCCTTGTTGTGCGAAGAAATAACATCACAATCACTTCGTAAAGTCTTTGTAGTATATATAGATCTTGATATCATTGATACTACTGAGATTGATGTCTTGGTTGGCTTTCTCTGTGCTCATGTTGAGCATGAGTTGCCACCGTGTGTTCCCAAGGGGGCGATCTTGAAACCGAAAGTTTTGATAGATCTCCGATGGGAAGACTTTGCTTCCGTTAAAGAACGTGTTGATCACAGCTGTACGCACAGGAAGCGCGTAAAACTTAAGTTCATCGTTCTCAAGCTGGACGGAGCTCGTCCCTGCTTGCCTGAGATACACGCGCCCCACAGTGTCACCGATCTCTCCACCTATCACTTCGGCTTCGATGTAAACGACCTTGTGGTTAAACGTCAGCGGCGATGTGTACTGACTGTTGCCGTCGACTTTGAGGTTAAAATCAAAGCTCGCAAATCCTTCCTGATTGAGATGTTCTCGCGAGGTGAGTTGTCGCTGAAGTTCAGTGACACGCTCATTCAGGCTCAGCACCTCTCCCTGTTTGTTTTGCATGGGGATCTTGAGGATATCATTGCGCAAAGAGACGACCGCGACGCGGACGTCGGGCTTGCCTTTTTGCTCTTCAAAGTCGCGGAACGCCTGCTCCAAATTGAGCAAGTAGGTCTCCAGGTTGAGATCGCCCTTTTCGACCATACGAGTAAGAAAGAGATTGCCTTTGTCTTTGTAAGAAGTCCCTGTGTAGTATTCGTAGATCAACGTCACGCGATAGGCTTCCTTAATCGCTTCATCAAAGGTCCTCTCTGCCGAGATAATCGTATCATTTTTGTAGATACGAATGTTCGGATCGTTTTGCGCAGCCTGTACATTGGCGAGCAGATCGAGCGCCGTAGCTCTTTCGTTCATCAAACGTTGCGCTTTTTGCCTGAGCTGCTCAACTTTGGACTTCGCGAGTTGAATATCCAGTTGTTTTTGCAGGATATCGAGCGTAAAAGAGGCCGTCTGAAGCGCGAGCACAGAGAGGTTATGTTGTCCATTAATCCGGACGACGCCTTTGGTTTGGCAATCTGGGTCTTCTGGCGGACATACATTACAAGAAGTACGAAGCTCGCTCTTCGCGAGCTGCTTTTGGAGGGCTCGCTGCGACTTTTTCGCTTCGTTGGCTTTGAGATCGAGCGCGAGGTTGGCAGCTTCTTGCGCCGCAAAAATCGCCACCTTCAACCCATTTGAGATCCCCGCAAATTGACACTCTGTATCAAACACACCGCCGATCAAGACACTACACTTCCAACCCAGCGCGATCTGCATCGCCCCAGAAGCCGCTCTCATCCCAGCCATCATCAACACTCTGTTGAGGCTCAATGAGCGCAAGACATCCTGTCTCTTCCCTTCGTACTCCCACGAGATGTTGGAGAGACTGAATTGACTGTCACAAAAGGTTTTGATCCTGTCAGCTTCGCGCGTGATCTTGTCTTCGTGGTTTTTGCGGATTTGCTCAAACTGAAGCATCTCCAACCCAGCCTTACGAAGCCCAAGATAGGCGTTGTAAAGCTCACTTCCGGGGATCTTTCCACAGATATCCCCGACACCTTTGAATGTATCACTCAACAACGCGTTCTGTGGCGTCGCAGGGACGAGCGCGTCGCCGATCTTGATGCTCCCACAGAGCCGGGCAAGCTGCGTGTCATAACTCTTTTGAACCCTCACAAGCTCCGACTGAAACTGTGCAGCGTCCGTGTCAAACGCGCGCTTCTCCAACAACGCCTGCTGCTCTTTTTCCCTCGCTGTCTCCAGCTTCTCCTTTGCAAACTCCAAGGCGACACTGAACGCGTTCTTGTTGTTGCTCAACGTCGCAAAAGAGTCCATCGCAGGGAAAGGAATGTATCCTTGTGGCAGACCAAAGTAGTCGAGCTTTCGTTCGAGCTTTTGGTACGTCTCTTTCATATCGAAGAGTGCGGTGTTGTAGGTCAAAGTGACCTTCTCAATCTCCTTGCTGATCTGCTCGACCTGCTTGGGATCGATGATGTTTGTCAACGAACGCAAGATGTGTGTGAGGATATTGAGCTCGATGAACGAGTTGACATACGCACGCTCAAGGACATGACGCGCAAGATCAGTGCGGTTCATCTGGTGGTACTTGGTCGCAATTTTACCCCAAGAACGCGCCTTTCTCGTCGCAGCCTGTAGCAGCTTTTGGATGTAACTTGTCACAGAGCGAGCGGTCAAGAAAGAGGTGTTACTTGAGCGAAAAGACGAAACAAACGTCGTGCTTTGAGCGTAGAATCGATCGAGCACGCTCTGGTAGTATTGTGTCGAGAGATACAGGTGATGCATCTCAAACCCAATCACACCGGAGAGCTTGATCCCGTTAGGCTCCAGTATATCCCCACGGAAAGTGACAAGCCCCTCCGACGCAAGCTGGTAGCGGTTGTTGAGCGCTTTGACAAACGAATCGTCACCCAACATCACCCGCAGCTCGGCGTTGAGCATCTCAAACCCTGGAAAGGTCAACACCTGCCCTTGCTGACTAAGCCCATTCGCATAAGAGAAGGCCTCAACAAGTGTGTCGCGCAAGAGCGCTCTTGTGTCTGGATCCAGATTCTTTGTGACCGCCGGAGATGAAAAGATCGACTCCAAACAGTTCACCCGCTGCTCGATCTCCTCGATGCCGACAGGATCATAACAGTAAGGTGTCTGTGAAGAGACCCCAGGCTTGCAGATCGTGGGAGAAAACCCGACCTGACTTCCTGAACGGCTTGTGAACTGAAACCGATAGCGAAATGCTTGTGTCAGCGCGTAACTCAAAGGTTGCAAGCGAGAGCGGAAATTCGACGTGTTACCAGGCTTGAAGAACACCTTCCCACTGCGAAGATCGACACGACTCTCTTCATCACACCGAGTTTGTTTGGCATCCACACACCGAAACGGAACATCCTCCCGGAATCCTGGTACACGACGAAGTTCTTCCAGTCTTTTGCCACATGTCTTCGTCGACTGACAGCTCTCACCGGCGAGTGCGCTTGTGTTGACCTCAGGCAGCTCAAAGAATGTCACCTTGCTACCGAGAGGACAAGGTGTCTCACCACCCTTTGGTCCTCCGTTAAATTGTCCCGTTCTCTCACAGTAATAATGAATGAAGTGCGTTTTTTGATTCGTCTGGTTTTGATACGAGTAGTCCGTGTAGGTCCCTTGACGCTTCCCTACGATCAGGTTGGCGCTCTCCGTTGATACAGATGGATTTTGTCCGCGGATGAGGCTGTGGACGAGTTGCTTTAGGGCGTCCGTACTCCAGCTCGTCAAATCGACCGTTCCAAGAGTTCGGTTCATTGCGACCTTGACGATATTCGCAGTGCACGCGACCTGCTTCATCATCCCCGTTCCCTGGCAGACACCAGACTGGCAAGTCTCGCCTGTATGGCACTCGCTGTTTGTTTGGCAACCAAATCCTTGGGCAGGTGGATTGCCGACGACCTCTTCAGCGGTCACATCGCGATCCATACGCTGCAACAAGATATAGCCGTAACGTACGATGTCTTTTGTGAGTGTCGTCTTCACGCCTTGGTTGGGGAAAAAGCTCACGAGGGTCTCTTTGACCAACGCGAAGAGATAACGATTGTCGATCAGGACCCCATCGACCAACTGGAGTGTCCGACGAAGACTGCGACCATTTGGGATAGGATTGGCTGCGCTCAACGCGAGGTTGAGCCGCTCGATCGCTGCTCGCTGTTCTTTTGTCGCGCCTGCAGGCACGACATGTGGAGCGGACTTTGTCCGGCACTCGTGATACTTGAGCGAGACATCCGTTGCCTTTGTAAAGCTCCCAAGGAAACCTGGAAGTTGCCAGGGGATCTCTACTTTCTCCATTTTAGATGGATTGTTGCAGGACTCCTTCTCCCAAACAAGGTACCGACCACCGAGATCGCTGACGGCTTTCAAAGAGGTCAACAATGTCCTCGGCTTCGCCCCTGGGGTCTCTGCAAACTGCAATGTAATTTGTGGATTACCCGGATACTGTAATGACTCACTGCTTACAATACGTCCCTGAAAGGTGTTCCCAGAGAGCTCTTTGACATCCATCGTGAAGTCGATAGAGGACACCCCCGATGGTGGAGCCGCCTCTCGCTGGCTATAGGACAAGACTTCGTAGCCAGTGTCGTTGGTGTAGGGGTAACACGCAACGTCATCGGAGGCCACCTTGCTGAAGGCTTGTTTGCAATCAGCGCGCACCTTGTCGAGCTTCCAAGTTTGTTCCTTGATCGAGCGCAACAACGCACGAAATTGCTCGAAGCTCAGATTGTTGCGTTTGAAGTTAAGCCATCGGCGCAAGAGCGCGTTGGAGAGGTCTTTGACTGGGAGGCTACTCGGTGCGGGGAACTTGTCGATCAGGCCCGTGTCAAAGTTGCCAAAGGTGACAAACTCACCTTTCCATCGACCGGTTCCGGACTCGCGGTAACGCACCCTCAAGGACTGCGTCGTCTCTGCACTTTGCAGTTGGAACAGACCTTCGTACTGTTTTTGGTCCTTTGGTTTTCCATCCGCCCCTACAACTTTGAGAAAGACGGTCTGTTTGGGACCAACTGTTACCTTGAAGGGCTCTTCTGCCGTGGGTTTCCCTTCAAACGCGGTACAATCCGTACCTTCACTGTTGTACTTGGCGCAGCGATCTAGCTTCAACCAAAACAGCGGTTGCTTCGATGCAATCGTATCAAATGAACGTGTAATCGTAAAAGAGGACGAAAAATCGCTTCGGTTGGTGATCGCAAAGACACCGCTCGCGTTGTGATTGGTCAGATCGAGGTCTTGTGGTGCGACAGAGAAGACCTCGTGGACTTTTGTCTTGGGGAGACTGAGTTTGCGCTGGGATATGGGCAGACAGACGCCCTTTTGGCTATCACTTTTGGTCGAAAGACAGGCATATCCCTTCTCACATGAGCCGCTCTTGTCGACTTCACAACTCTTTCGGCACACGCGATTGTGGCACTGCATCCCATCACCGCAAGTCGCGGCGCCGGGCGTACAGGTTGAGTAGCAACGTCCGACGAGACAAGTTTGCCAACCAGGGCAATCCGTCAAATGCTTGCAAAATGGATAACCAGAAGATGTCAGCTGTTTGGACTTTGCGGTCGCGACACAACTCCCTTCAAGACACACCTGACCGAGACCACATCCTTCGGTGAGGCGGAACTTCAGATCACATGTCCTGACCTTCCCATTTTCCAGAATGTCTCCCTGACATGGTGTGTAGCACTTGGGTTGTTTGGGGACGCTCTTGACCTCTTCGGCTGCAGCGCAGTGTTTGTTGATACAGAGCAAACCACTCCCACAAAAAGCATCGTTATCGCAATTGCATCCAGCTTTGTTGTCACCCTCGCAAGGCTGACAGGTCGAACGTTCATCACAGCGCATCCCTGTATCGCAATGGCCGTTGGCATAGCACGAACAAAACGCTTTGCCCACACAACCACGACACACACCGGCGACACATGTAAGACCATCGTCACATGTATTGCCGGACTTACAGAGACATGCTGCAGAGCCTGCGACACAGGCTCTGCAGACACCGGACTCACAACGCAAACCTTCTGCACATCCACCTGTCGGAGAACAACGACATGTGTCCGTCCCCGGCTGGCAGGCCTTTTTATCGAGGGAGCCAGCTTCAGGAACGCCCGCATCCGCGCACTGCTTTCCCTGACAGGTGTTCTCGTCATTGGTTTGGGTCGCTGGACCACAACCCCAGGCCAACGCACAGAGCAACACAGTGATCCAGGCCAGATATCTCGTATGTTCGGTCATTTTACACCCTTTAGTTGCATGTCTTGGTATCTGACTTCGAGAAAGAGCCTCAGGGTTCTTCTGTAAAGTCAGAATAGTAGATGTAAATCCGGATATCGTTGATGCTGTTCAGGTTGATATCTTTGTTGGCCTTCTCAGTGAGCTGGTTGATCAACACCTCCCACTGTGTGTTGCCAAGAGGACGATCCCGCAACCTGTAGTTTTGATAGATACTTGGCTGAAAGACCTTGCTACCGTTGAAGAATGCGTTGACAACAGCCGTTTTGGCCGGGAGGACGTAGAACTTCGTGTCATCTCCAGGGAGCCTGACGACGCCTGTTCCTTTTTGTCTGACATACACGCGACCGACGGTGTCACCGATCTCTCCACCCACAATTTCAGCTTCGATGTAGATGACCTTGTGGTTGACAGTGATAGGAGACACAAGCGCGTTTTTGTTTGTCACAGACAGGTTGAATGGGAAGGATGTAAATCCTTCTTCGTTGAGTCTGTTGCGGTTGGAGAGCTCCTTCTGAAATTCGCTCACACGATCTGTCAATGTGCGTGGATGTTGGTTCTCATCGACACGTGAGATCTTGAGGATATCATCGCGCAAAGAGATGACCGCGACGCGGAAGTCGGGCTTGCCATTTTGCTCTTCAAAGTCGCGGAACGCCTGCTCAAGACGACTCAGGTAGGTCTCAAGATTGACATCACCAAAGGAGATCATACGGATAAGATAGAGATTACCTTTGCGCTTGTAAGACGTACCAGTGTAGTACTCGTAAATCAAAGTCGCGCGGTAGGCTTCTCTCATCGCGTCGCTGAATGTCCGCTCCGCAGAGATGATCGAGTCATTTTTATAGATACGGACATTGGGGTTGTTCTGTGCAGCTTGTACGTCAAGCGCGAGCTGTGTGGTCTCGTTTTGTTGTGTGATCAGACGTCGCGCTTGTTGGCGGAGTCTCGTGATGTTCGACAGCGCAATTTGAATGTCATATTGAATCTTCAACGCTTCAAAGCTGAGATTCCCAATAGAAGCTGTCAGCTCAGCGATCTTGATGTTGCTCTCAGTGTAAGCCGTACCTTGTGTCGTACAGTTCTTATCACTGACAGCGCACGCTTTACATTCAAATTGAATCTGTGTCTTTTCAAGCTCTCTCTCGATCACGACTTGTTGTTCGCGTTTCTCTTTGAGTTTCTGTTCGATCTTCGCAACGATCGCCTCTTGCGTTGCACCAACGACCAACAAGAGGGCGGCGGAGACAGCCGCCATGGGGCAATCACCACCGTTTGCAAAACCGACGACGATCGAGCACTTCACGGTCTCAGCGATCATACTCGCCTGCTGACCAATCCGCACAGTCCGGTCGATGTTTCTCTGTGTCTCTTCGAGCTCAAGCTGAAGGTTTTGTTGTTTTTCACGGAAATTCCAAGTGATGTCCGCGAGCTTGAATTTGGCATCACAGTACTTCTTGATCCTGTCTCGTTCGAGGTGGATCTGCTTGGTCAGGTTGGCTTGTTGTTGTTTGATCGCTGTCAGACCGATACGGATCTTCTCAAGCTCGGCGAGCGCGTTAAACAACGCACCACCAGGGACAAGCCCACATGGGTTGCCGAGGCTGCGTGTTTTTGGAGAGAGGCTCGCGTATTTTGGGATCGCCGGGAAGACACGGTTGCCCACTGTGATACCACCACAGATCTCCTGCAGTTGGCTCTCGAAGTTCTGTGTAATACGCACCAGCTCGGCCTGGAACTGCGCCGCGTTGGTATCAAATGAACGCTTGCTCTGTAAGGCTGCCTGCTCTTTGTTTCTCGCGATGAGCATCTTCTCTTTGGCAAACCCCAAAGAGACCTTGAAGGCGTTGGTGGAGTTACTCAAAGCGGAGAATGAATCCATCGCAGGGAAAGGAATGTAGCCTTCGGGCAAACCGTAGTTGTTCAGCGACATGTTGAGCTTTTGATAGGTCTCCTTCATGTCGATAAGAGCGGACTTATATGTCAGTGTAATCGAATCAATCTCGTTGCTGATCTGGTCCATCTCTTTTGGATCAGTGACCCGCACCAACTCACGAAGCAAGCGCGTCAAGACCGTTTTTTCCATATAGGTCGCGGCATACGCTCGTTCGATCACGTGACGTGCAAGATCGGGGCGGTTGAGCTTGTGATATCGCTTGGCGATCTGGCTCCAAGAGCGTGCCTTACGGGTCGACGCGAGGAGCAATTTTTTGAAGTAGCTGGTGACGGACTTGGGCGAAATAAACGCTGTATCCCGACTCTTGAAGGAGTGATAAATCACGTTTGATTGTGAGAAGAATCGATCGAGCGCGCTCTGGTAGTATTGTGTGGAGAGATACAGATTGTGCATCTCGAAGCCCAAAGCTCCAGAGAGCTTGATTCCGTTGGGCTCAAGCTGATCCCCCTGGAAAGAGATCAGGCTGGAGTTGGAGAGATCGTATCGACTCGCAAAAGAGCGAACAAAGGACTCGTCACCAAGCATCACTCTCAGCTCGGCGTTGAGGGTCTCAAAACCAAAGTTTGTCGAGATGACCCCGTTGTTGTTTGTGTTTTGGAAGGAGAAGGCAAACACCAGGAAGTTGCGCAGGTCAGCGCGCTCACTCGGCGTCAACTTTTGGGTCAACGTCTCTTTCGAGAAGATCGCCTCAACACAATCCACTCTCTTCTCGATCTCCTCGATGACTTTGGGGTCATAACAGTAGGGGATCTGCGAGGAGCTTCCAGGCGCACAAATGGAAGGTGTAAAGCCGATGCTCTGGCCGCTCCTTGAGGCAAACTTGAGCCGATAGCGAAAGGCCTCAAACATCGCATTTTGCAGCGGCTGGAAGGGAGAGATGTAATGTGATTTGCTCTCGGGCTTAAAGAAAATTTTGCCAACACGTGGATCTGTTCGATTGGCATCACACAGCGCTGCGTTTGGATCCTTGCATTTGTAGGGGACATTCTCTCGGAAGGACTTCAACGAGCGGAAGGCTCTCAGTCGAGAGTCACATGTTCTTGCTTTGTTACAGGCGTCGTTGCGCAGCGTCTTCTCGCTGGTTTGAAGCTCGAAATAGATCACCTTACTGCCTGCTGGACAAGCCTGTGGATCGCTAGGATGACCACCGTTAAATTGCTTGGTGTCCTCACAGTACATGTGAATGTAGTGTTTTGAGTTGGTCACGCTGCTGTCGTATGACCATTCGTAATCCGAACCGTTTACGGTTTGTGGGATTTGGTTGCTCGTGTCGTTGGTGACTTGGTTGCTCTGTCCTTTGATGAGCGCAGAGACGAGCTCTCCAAGCTGGACGCCTGACCATTGCTCAAGCTCAGCCATCGAGCCAATGCTTCGATTTGTCGCCATTCTCACGATCGCAGGTGAACAGGTCACTTGGCGAAGTTGGTCTTTGGGACGACACACGCCACTGATGCAGGCTTCATTGCTCTTACAATTTGAATTGATGGCACATGTATTCTGTTTGACAGGGGGATTGCCCGCATAGTCGGTCTTCTCAAGCTCTGTCGCGACACGCTCCATCAAAATGTAGCCGTAGCTGGCAAAATCGCCGCTGAGTGCGTTCTTTGTCTCGCTCGTGTTGAAGAAGCTGACGAACTTTTCACGATACAAGATAAACAGGTAACGGTTTTTGATCAGCCCACCGTCGACGAGCTCAAGCTTTCGGCGAAGACGCCAGCCGTTGGGGATCGGGTTCGACGAAGCGAGGCTCAGGTTGAGCAGCTCTGTCGCGCGTTTTTGCTCATTGGTCGCTCCATCTGGCGGAGTGTGTGGGTAAGATTTTGCGCGACACTCATAACGCTCGCGGAAGAGACTCCCCGACACACTCGCGCTCAAACTCTCAAACCCAGGGATTAACCAGGGAATGGAGACCTTCTCGTACTTATCCGTGTCAGGACACCCTTTGTCTTTTGCGACATGGAAACGACCGCCAACATCGACGGTTGTACCAAATGCCTTCAACATGGTCATTGGATTGACGCCAGGTTTTCCATCAAATGTCAGCGTGACGAGTGGATTCCCCGGATACTGTAAACTCTTGGCGGAGTTGATACGACCGATAAAGGAGTCTCCGTTCTTTTCCTCGACGTTGATCGAGAAGTCCATCTCGGAGATACCGGAGGGAACAGGTGCTTCGCGGTTACTGTAGGAGAGGATCTCATAGCCAGCGTTGTTGGTGAAGGGATAACACACGACGTCTTCGGAGGCCTGACTGCTGAAGGCTGTTCGACAATCTTTGGCGACTTTATCAAAGCGCCATGTCCCCTCACGTACAGCACGAAGAGCTGCGCGAAATTGCTCGAAGGTCAGATTGTTGCGTTTGAAATTGATCCAGCGACGTAACAAAGCGTTGGGTACATCACGTACATTCAATGAAGGCGCTGCTGGGAACTTGTCGATGTTTGTGTCGTTGAAGTTACCAAAGGAGATCATCTTCCCAACCCACTGACCGTCGCCGGTCTCTCTGTATTTGAGTTGGACCTCTTGCTCTCCCATCCTCTCGGATTGGATGCGGATATCTCCGTGGTATTGTGAAGCGCTCTTGGGTTTCCCACCTGCGTTGCTGAGCTTCAAAATCACCATCGAGTTGGGGGGGACATCTTTGACGATGTATGGTTCTGCGGCGCTTGGTTTGTTGGCAAAACCGAGACATTGCCGACCATTGTCGGGGTTGTATTTGTTACAACGATCGAACTTCATCCAAAACAGGGGCTTGTCGGAGCCAAGGCTGTCGCGTACGCGGCTGATCGTGTAGCTCACTGTAAATTGGCTCTTGTTCGTAATGTAAAGCTCACCCGTTGTCGTTGTGTTGGTAAAGTCGATGTTGTGGAATGGGATGAGGATCTTACCGGGGGTTTGTTTTTGTGGAGGTGCGGGGTTGAAGTTGGTCGACTTGGGCATACAAATCCCAGAATCCGAACCACTCGTCTGACAAGTCTCGTCGTTGCGACAGACGCTCTCGCGGACATTACACTCTCGTCGACAGACGTACTTATGACATTGAAAACCTGTCGCACACTGTGTGGACGACTCACAGGTCGAGTAACAACGACCGTGCAAACAAGTCTGCCAGTTTGGGCAGTCTGCCGCGACTGTACAGAATGGATATTGTGAAGCGCTCAGTTGGTTATTCGTCGTCTCGGGGATACAGCTCCCCTCTTTACAAGTCTGCCCTGCTCCACATCCAGACATCAGCTTGAACTCTGGATGACAGACACGAGGTGAACCGTCGGCGAGCTGTTGATCTGCATCGCAAGGAGAATAACACTTGGGCGCTTTGGGGATGTTGTTGACCGTCTTGAGGTCGAGACATCGTTTGTTGACACAAGCCAGCGCACCACAATCCGCGTCCTTCTCGCAGTTACAATCCTTTTTATCCTTGCCATCACAAGCTTGGCAGATGCTCACAGATGTGGAGCTTAGGACACACTTGCTGCCTGAATCGCAGGTGTTATTGCCATGACAGATACAGTTGGGTTTCCCAACACATCCCTGGCAAGAACCTCCTTCACATGTGAGACCGGTGCTACAAACATCACCGTCTTTACACGCGCAGCCCGCGGTCCCTTTTTCACATGCCTGACAAAGACCTGCTTCACAGCGAAGATCGTTGAAACAAGCGCTCGTTGGAGTACACCGACAACCTAACGTTCCCGGCTCACAGTTGGTCCCTTCAGTCTGCCCTCCTGCGTCGGAGGCTGGTTCGTCATTCGTTTTTTCGACATGACTCCCCTCAGTCAATCCCCCATCAGTCTTTGTAGAAGAGCTACACCCCAAAAAAAGAAGGGCTATACACAAAAAGAAGGAAAGACAAAGTCTGGCTTCTCTGGCCTTGATGATCATGGTGTTCTCCAAAATTGCGAAGCGTTTCAAGCTCTACGGCTGGGTTTGTGTCTTTTGATCGCAACAAAAAGCCAGGTGACCTCATCTTCCTTCGAGGTCGCCTGGCTTTTGACGGCTTTAGTTGTTGATTTTTAGAACGGCTTTTGGTGACGATATCGCCGCACCTTTGCGGTCAAAACATGTTAACACCGAGGTTTTCAACTCCTTGCTACCACCCAAAGGGATAAACACGATGGGCTTGTCACCACTCACTCCCTCGTCCTTATCGAAAAGCACTGCCACCGCGAGCTTTCCGTTGAGGTATTTGGCGCGTCCCTTGACCGAGTCGTCGAAACCGACGTTTGGCTGACTCTCCGTCTTGGGGTAAGACACAACGAATTCACAAGAGCGAATATTTGGATCGCTGACGACGAGGCAAGCGACATCCTTATCACACGAAGTCGGCGTGACTGTCCCATCAGTGATGCCTCCATCAGAAGGAGTGCTCGTTGAAGGACATCCCCAGGTGAACAAGCAAATCATCAAAAAACAAGAGCACAAAAAACCAGATGTACATCGTCGCAACATAAACAATTCTCCTTTTGCAATGCTTCAGGCTGTTCCAAGAAAAAGTGGTTTGAAAAAAGCCAAAGACCGGTGGATGAAGAAAGTGTAGAAGGAAAAAACGACACTGAGAGCTTCTTCCTTCCACCGGACATATCGAAAAAATGACCAATCCAAAAGAGCAAAGATCAGGGTTTCTTTCGCTTTTTCGATATTCTATTTTTGCTCTTTGTGCTCGAGAAGCTGCTGTTGGATTTGGACCTGGTTTTGGTTTTGGTTTTGGTTTTGGGTGTCTCTCTTTCGATCTGTGTTTTAAGCCTCTTCACTTCAGCCTCAGCATTTTTCAATTGATTCTGCAAGGAAGTCTTTTCTTGCCCAAGGTTCGTATTTTTTGCTACGAGTGAGTCCTTACGCTTCTGGAGGTTGCTGTTTTCTCTCTTAAGAGCGTCCTTATCGTTAGTGAGCGCTGCTTCAGTCTTCCGAGCTTGTCTTTCAGACATATAGGCAAGCACTGCGGCCCCAACAGCTCCAGCAACTTCAATACCAACACCAACCCACATTAAAGCCGAGTCATCCTTGACAGTTCCTCCGATTTGCATTCCCAATCCTAAGAAAGAAACAAGACCGGCAGCGACCCCTCCCCATGCGGAAAGGTTGTTTCCCTGGTTTCTATTTTTGAAAGCAGCCACAGCGCTCACACCTGCAACGCCGAGAATGACAGTGCCCTGGAAGATACCCGGTCCCCAGTCATCAAATGTGACGCTCTCTGTCCCCTGACTGTCGATGAATCGCAGAGGGTTGTTCGAAGCATACCAGTAACTGTTAAACTCATCATCAACGCCACGGATCTTCTCAAAGAGTGGGTCTGCGCTGATCCACATCCCCCACTTCGCGTTGAGATAGCGAGCTGTCGCGTAATTGAGTTTGGTGCTCTTGTCGCGTTCGGTCGTCATAAAGCCATAGCTAAAAACATGTCCGGTAGCGCTTCGCACGGAACCAAATGGATAGTATGTTTTCCGCGAAAGCACCTCACCGGCTTGGTTTGTCACAGCGACAGTCGAGCCCAGGTGATTGGTGTGGTAGTAGTGTTTCTCTTCGGGTTTCTCGACGAGTAAGCGAGAGACACGAGCTTCGAGCATATCCATCGTCAGATCGACATTGGGTTTGCGCTCTTTGAGAGGTACTTTGATAATATTTTGGCGAGCTGCGTGATAAAGCCATGCGTCCGCCACGTTGAGTTTTTTGTCTGGTTTGGGGGTCAGTGTCGCGCCACTTCCCTCGGCAGGAGCAAGATCATCAAAGAATGTCGCGCCTGCATCGAAGTTACGCCAGCCGACCACTCGCTGCTTGCCAAGGAAGACATTGATCACAGCAGCGCCACCGCGAAGCTCGTATCCCTTCATCACGTAGAGGGTGTGGATGCCATCTTCTTCCTTCAAGAAGCGATTGTTTTCAGCATCGTACCATGCCTTCATGGCGACTGTTCCGTCTTTCTTCACTTCGAGCAAGCGACCGAGAAAGTCCCAATCATAGCTCGACGTTCCAGACTTCTTGAGAAAACCCGCCTTGTCGTGTGTCAGCTCGACAGAACCGACTTTAGAAGCCATGTTTGAGCGTCCAGCGGCATAACCATAATCCCCAACATGAGAGGGACTTTTCGCTTGCAGGCTGGAGGTCTTGGTGGTGAGATTGCCGAGGTCATCGAACTTGTACGTCATGGTCTCACTGGTACCAAGGGTCGCCTGTGTGAGACGGTAAAGTGAATCGTACTGGAAGGTTTGCTTTTCCTCTGCTCCGCTCTCCGTTGTCGTGATGGAGAGGAAGTTACCCATATTGTCGTACGTGTACTTGTACTCCGTGACGTTCTGGATATTGAATCCGGTGATCCGGCGCGTCGCATCGTGTGTCAGCTCGGTACGTACGTTGTTCGCAAGTGTCCAACCGTTGAGGATACCAAACTCGTTGCGTGTGATGTTCTTGATCATGTCAGGGACACCAGTGAGTCTATCGTTGGCATCAAATTGGTAGGTCAGTCTGCGACCGTCAGGGAATGTTTTGCTGGTGAGGCGGTCGATGTTGTCGTAGCCAAAACCAAAGTCGAAGTCGTGTCCGAGTGTGTTTCTGCGTACCCCGACGAGCTGTCCGCGGTTGTTGTAGGTGTAGTAAGACTGGATGTGGGGTGATTTGATTGCGACAATGCGCAGCTTTGTGAACTTTGAAGCGTACTCTTTGGTCGTGGTGTCGTAGACAAAGGAAATTTGCGTCTCAGGTTTGCCTTTCTCTTCGATGGTCAGAGGTCGATCGAGATCGTCATATGTCGCAGCGATCGTGATACCGCGATCGTCAGTGCGCTCGATCATGTTCCCTGCGTCATCGTATTTGTACGTTGTGGTCTGGCGATCAGGATCGACAACTTTTGTGATACGACCGAGCATATCGTAGGACTGTACTTTTTCGTTGCCCTTGGCATCGATGACCTTTGCGAGCTGTGAATCGCCATACACGTTGAGGTGCGTCCAGGTGTACTGTGTGACAATCGGGTGTCCGGGCTTGTCCAGCTCCGTTCGCTTCATCAATCGCCCAAGTCCATCAAACTCGTCGGTCTGTGGTGTGTCGAAGTGGGCGGAACCTTTGGTGTTGTCTTCCTGGTCGTAACGCATCACCTTCAACGGTTGGTATACCACGCTCTTGAACGTACCATCTTCGAGGGTGCGCTTGATCATCCGACCGAGCCCATCGTACTGTGTCGAGACGGTCTTCACATGATCGGGGATATCAAATGTACACTCCGCAGAGGTCGACTCATATGCCTTCGCGAGTCTCGCGACTTTACTCTGGCTGTTGTACTCTTTGTGTGATTCGACGAGGAATTTCCCATCCGCGAGCTTGCTCCTGATCTGCACCAAACGTCCCATACCGTCAAAGCACATCTTTTGAATGGTGTCTTGTGCACCGTTGCGTTTACTGCGACGCTTTGTCGTGATCACGCTCAAAGGTGCCTTCATATCGTATTCGTAAGTGGTTGTTGGTTTGGTCAAGTCGTCACCAGGGCGGGTTGATGAGAGCAATCGCCCAAAGGCATCGTGCCCATAAAAGATCTTGTTCCCGTTCCAATCAGTGCTCGATCGGATGACGCTGTAGCGAAAGTCGTACACAGCGCTCTGTGTGAGCGTCAACGCCCCAACTTTCAAGATGCTTTTCGCAGGAAAGAGATTGTACAGGGTATCAAACTCAGTCTGTTTGATGTTGCCTCTTGGGCTCATTCTTCCGATCACGTTGCCAAACTCATCGTATGCGTATCTGTAGAGATCGATGACTTTTCCATCACTCGAAGCCTTGGCCGACTCGCGGGTGATATTGCCTCGCACAAGCTCTCCGGCCGGGAGTCCTTTGTAAGCCTCACCATCGTAAAAGGTCTCACGAGAGGCACATGGACCCGCTTCTTTTTCACAGAACTCCACTTTTTGAAGCTTGTTCAAAAACCAGCGCTTGTTGACATCGGGATCGTTTGGATTGTCTGGAGTGATAAACGTTTTTTTGAAAAATCTCTCATCACCTTCCACATCCTTTAAGCCGTGTATTTTGGTCAGGGTGTTGTTCCCGTACCCATCGTATTCGTACTCGATACGTGTCGTCTTCCACTTGGAAGCGTCTGTCTCTCCCTCTTTGAGCGAGATCTCACGTGCCTTCAAGCAGATATAACGGACTTTTGGTGTCAACGTCGTTGTGCTTCCGTCGACTTTACACTCTCCCCACTCATAACTCTGAGAAGAAAAGGTCAGATCTTTGTCAGCAGCGTGGGATGTCCCTGTCGTGCTCTGTTCACGAAGCTTTCCGTGGTAGTAGAGATCATTGTCACCTGAGCTGGTGTCCCCATCTCCGACATAAAACTTCAACACCTCCCGACGTTTTCCATGAGAATCAGTCTTACATCCGATCGTCTTATCACTTTCAAAGACGGACTCAACGGTGCGAAATCCACGAAACTTCTTCTCAACACCATCGTAATATCCGTCGTGATAGTAGACATTTTGGATCATAGGACATGCGCCTTTGTCACTTCCGTCAGCGCGCGCGGCGTATGTTTTGATCTGATTGACCACGACAAATGCCATTGGGAGCTTACTTGGCCAGGCTTTCCCGAGGCTTTGATCGCGCAGATAGTGATAGACAGAGGAACCGTATGTGACTTCGATCTTTTTGCCGATGCCGTTGTCGATTGTCGTCAACAGGTTGGGGCGCAGTTTAAACAACTCCAGGTATGTGATCTTCCCAGAGCTATCGAGCCAAACAATATCACGCGAGCCGTTGCCGTTGATATCTGCGATGCGAACGGAGACACTTGAAGGATCTGAGTCTGGAAGAGGTACGCCTTTGAAGTTTTTGTTGAGATCCCTCGCGGCATCAAATTGCGTCCCATTTCTGTTGACGAAGAACTTGATGGAGTTAGCGATGAAGGCGACCATATCTGCCATTCCATCACCATTTACGTCTGCGAAACGGACTTGCTTGGAGAGACTCTGTGTGAGCCCTTGTACGGGAATGACAGTCCAATTTGTCGACCACTTGCCATAGCCGAGGTACTTTTTGTAGCGCAATTTACCTTCGAAGATCTGAACAGCGTCAGAGAGGTTGTCGCCGTTCATGTCGATCAAACGAAGCTGATCTGTCGCAAAGTCTGCGCCGATTTGCTGCGTCCCTGTGACCTTTTTCCACGAACCTTTTCCATCACTGACCCAATACACAACGGAGCCACCGATAATTTCAATAATATCGATCGCTTTGTCACCGTTAAAGTCAAAGAAACGACGGTTTGGATTGGCACCAGGGCTTGGAAAAGAGGATTGCAATGATTCGGAGGCGTTCTCCCACTTTCCCTTCCCGAGGTTGAGCAGGATCGTTTTGGTCACAGCGCTGACGAGGTCGACAAAACCATCACCATTAAAGTCGAGCATCTGCACATCGCGATTGCTCAACTGTGCCCCACTTGTCTCTTTTGGGTTTTCGTAGGGCTTTTGGTAATCGTGTTTGTCTTGCTTGAGATCTTTCAACGTCATCGTGTTGAGATGAAAGCGGTGTGTTGACTTGGAGGTATCAATCACGTCTGGCAAACCGTCTCCGTTAATATCGACGAGATCGGAGTTACCATTGACAAAGTTCTGGGCGAGACTCGTAGGCATCGACACCATCTGCGCGTTGTCTTGTGTGTAGTCCGCGCTGCTGTATGTCATGGTGAACTTAACAGGATAAGCTGAGACTTTGTCATTCCCAAACTGTGTCACTTTGACGAGTCGAGAGAGGTAGGATTTTTGATCGTACTCCAAGACGTAAGAGCGATAATCTGTTCCAGCAGAGAGGGAGCGAATCTTTTTGATACGTTTGGTTGTAAGCAGCTCAAAGCCGGGTTTTCCGTCGGAGATCACATCGGGGCGTGTCTCGTACTCAAACTGCATTTGATACAGTGGTTTGTTGTCCTTATCAAAGACCCACTGTGCTGATTCCAGGTAGACCTGACTTCCATCCCGAAAATACTTGTACTCAAGTCGGTTTCCATTGGGGTCGATCATACTCGTCAACATCCAACGAAAGGTCCCTTTTGCCGAACTCACCTGACTGCTGACATCAACTGTCGCTTGGCTGGCGTCGACCTTTCGCGCCGCATTTTGCTTGTAACGACCACCATAAAATGCGATGCTTCCATCGGGAAACTCGGCCGTCCAGTACCCTTTTTGATCACCTGTGTGGTGCCAACGATAACGAATAAAGCCGCCCTCAAAGCGTGCGCGATAGTAAGGTGTACCACTTATTTGGACGAGCTCGCCACCGGAGTAAAATCGATCTTCGCCGCTCTGCACTGGATCTTGGACACTTCCGTAACGAGGAAGACCACGAACAGTCAAACGCTCCACTGTCGAAATGCCAGTCAACGTCCAACCGATCCCCGCAGCACTCGAACCTGCCGCTGAACTATATTGTAAAGAGAGTTTGGGATTCAGACCGTTTCGACCTGCTGGCACACGAAGAGGAATAGCGTAACTCATCAACCCCATGTTTAAGTTGATTTTGACATTCTCCCCTACTCCCCCAAGAGAGCCTGGTCCCGAAGGAAGGACCAAAACGTTCGGACTGACACCTGAATTCGCCCACACCCCCGCAGGCAATAAACAAAGACAAACATACAAAGCAACCTTAAACATTCGATGCATAGTGTTCTCCATGACAAGCGATGATTCTTATCAAAACCGGAAAAGTCAGTGGGCATACCCATTACCCATTCTCTTGCCCCATCAAGTTACACTCTTTTTCAATCGATATCAAGCAAAAAATGAAACATGTTCCATTTTTCAATTAAACAACTGAAAACAAAGGCATTATCATTTAAAAGTGATCCATATCACACTTTCTAACACACACAGACACACACGTTATAGAAAACAGTCCCGTGCTGACCGATGTGTTCATATGCCTCATCCTCTCCAGTCGAAATACTGAGAAACACTACGCGCAAAAAAAGACAAAAAAGTCCAATCAAATGGAGTCTATAGAATTCCCCCACAAGTGTCTGTGAAATATGTCACACCTCCATTGTGAAACCTTTCACACCCTCTTTTCACATGAATAAAATCTCTCTCTTTTTGTATAGAAACGCATGTCGTTAGATATTTGTTCCAAGCCATATTGAAAAAGACTCTCCCTTTTTGCACACAATCCGGCAGAAATCCCCCGTTTGGGGCAACGGCACCAGATCGCTGTACACAAACGCCACACGAGAGGGTATACAAGCATCCATCGAAGAACACTGTGGCCTGTCAGGTCCAAAAAAAGAATACGTAAGGTGAGACGTCCCCAGAAGAGAACAGCAGCACCCCGAAACTTCGCATCCAGTCGTCGAAGTCGCGATGCAACAACTTCTTCTTGCGCCTTGCTTGAGGCCTATCAGTAACCTCTTGTGTACGCTTTTTTGGCCCTGACAGCCTCCCCCAAACAGATAGGATGAATGACATGTCCCACCACAGACACCGCCTCCTTCGCCGACTGTTCATGTTGGCTTTCTTTTGTCTCATCACTTACAACCAGGCGCTCGCCGCCCCAAGAAATGACCCTCCGCCCTCAAACAGCGGCGGTCCGCCCACACCCGCTGAACAACAAAGAGGTGCGGTCAAGGCCATGAAGACTTTCGTCTGCGCGTCAGAGACAGTCTTGAGTAAGCCAGCGGTCAACATCACCCTGCTCACGTACGGTTCGCTCCACAAAACGACAAAAATGGTCCTCGCAGGACTCAAAAGTGTTCACGATCAAGCGCATGAGAGGGAGATGCAGCTCGTCCGCCTTCGCGATACAGCGAAGGCATTTAGCAAAATTAAAGTCCTCAAAGCGATAGGCATCGCCTTTGTCCCAGGACTCACCACCATCGCCAAAAAACATGGCTGGATCAAAAAGTCCACCAACTTGCCTGGATATCACACATGGTTCTCAAAATGGGACAACGTTTGGACCGGCCTGACTCTCGCGATTGGTGGCATCAAACTCGTCTCTGCAGGAGTCTGCAAAGAGACCAATATCCTCGGCGCCAAAGTCTGCAAAGGGTACAGAGGCGGCACCTGCTCGACACAAGATGATAACCACTATGGAAACAATGACCTTCCAGACGTCTCCATCGACGACGAAGAAGGTGACTCCTGCAGCAACAACTCCACAAGCAATCGGTCGAGATTTTTACAATTGCTCACTCGACACAGAGGTAAGATCCAGACAATCAACAGCGCCACCAAGACAATAGGCGCTGGCATCGAGAGAGTCAGTAGCCCCATCGCAAAAGCAAAAGCCAACGTGGAGAAGCTAAAACAAACACTCGCCAGTGTCCAAAAGAAGATGGACGCGGTCAAAAAAGCAATCGGTCCCATCACAAGCGTCAACAAAAAGATCTCCAGCGCGCTCAACAAACGCATCTGTCTCCCCTACTTTATCAAGATCAAAGTCAAGGTTGGCATGTCTTGCTCCAGCCACTGTGTTCTCGTCCGCCCCACCTTCAAATGTGTCAAAAAGGTCTTTGGACGCTGTGTCATGAAAGTCCCAAATGGCAAAAAATGTGTCAAACGTTCGAAGCTCTGCAAACCAAAATTCAAAATCAAAACCAAACCCATGGAGTTCTGTGCGACAGTCAAGCAAGTCCTCGAAGGCGGAAAAGTCATCAAAGCCGTCCAAGGTGCGATGGACAAAGCCATTCGAAAACTCTTGAGTCCGCTGACCAACCAGCTCATGAAGCTGCTCCCTAAGGTCAACTTCCCAACACTTCCAATGGGCGCTCTTACAGACGCAAAGAACAGCATGATGTCCCTCCAAAACATCTTCAAGCGCTACAACGTGAATGTCCTCAATGGCTACAAAAGACGACTTGGAGAAATCCAATCAGAGCTCAAACGTATGCCCATCAGCTCCACCCCCTCCTCCCCTCCTCCCAGCCGCCCACGTACTTGCCGTTTAAATGGCCGCGTCGTGCGACATGGACAGAGCGTCCGTGTACAATGCAACACATGTACATGCCGCAATGGACGACTGACCTGCACCAAAAAACGCTGCACACAACCCCGCTCCTGCCGCATGGGCAATCGCGTCATCCCACATGGACGCAGCGTCCGCGTCAGCTGTAATACTTGCTTTTGCCGAAGTGGACGACTGACCTGCACCAAAAAACGCTGCACACCCACGCTCACCACACGCTTTCGTGGGTCCTATGCACGCTCATGTCGTAGTTGTCGAGTCAGAGGAAGTTCTATCTGCTGTCACTGTAGAACATCACGAGGCGCGTACAAGTACACTTGTCTCGCCCGAACATGTAAACAACCTGTCTCCAATTGTAACGGCTCATTGCGCTGCAGTGCATCCTGCCCAAAACCCCAAGTGTGCCGTGTAGGCAATCGTGTCATCCCACATGGACGTAGTGTCCGCGTCAGCTGTAATACTTGCTTTTGCCGAAGCGGACGACTGACCTGTACCAAAAAACGCTGCACACCCACACTCCCCACACGTTTTCGCGGTTCCTATACACGCTCATGTCGTAGTTGTCAGGTGAAGGGAAATGCCATCTGTTGTCGTTGTAGAACGTCACGAGGCGCGTACAAGTACACTTGCCTCGCCCGAACGTGTAAACAACCTGTCTCTAACTGCGAAGGGACACTGCGTTGTAGTGCATCCTGCCCGAGACCTCGATATTGTCGCATGGGGAGCCGAGTCATTCCAAATGGTCGAAGTGTTCGTATCAAATGCAATGTGTGTTCATGTCGTGGTGGTCGTCTGACGTGCACAAAGAGACGTTGTCGCCCGACATATGCGTGTGGTGTTGCGAGAGAAAATCGTTATGTAACATTGCGATGTCGTACAGGTTTGATCCGCAGGGTTGTGTTCGCCAGCTATGGTATGCCAGGTGGTGCGTGTATGCGTCCTCGTATCAACCGCCGCTGTCACTCACGTCTGTCGATGAGCCGTGTCCGTCAACGTTGTCTCAACCGTCGTTCATGCCGTGTTCGCGCTTCCAACCGTCTGTTTCGCGATCCATGTCGTGGCAAGCGCAAGTACCTTAAAATCAAAGTTCTCTGTCGTTAATAGGATGGGAGTCACGCTGTTTCCTCAGACGGAGGGCGCTGAGGTGAAGACGGAGAGGTTACCTTCATCGAAGAACGTTGGCGCGGGCCAGTCGTTATCCTCTGCGATATCGAGGAGCCAATTGCGCGCGTTCCCTTTGGTGACGATCGTGACCTGTTGACGTTTGCTGACCTCGACGAGTTGTTCGAGGACGTATTCGTAGGTCTCCTTTGTGAAGGGATCGTAAAGGTAGTATACGTCAGCGTCGGGGACCTTGAAGGACGCGAGGGAGAGGTCTTGTGTCAAAAAATGTAACTCTTTGTCGAGCTTCAAAAATTGCGCTGCTCGATTGGAGACATCGACACGATGGGGAACATATTCATATCCAACAAAGTCGACTTCGGGGTATAAAAGAGCACAGACCAGCCCAACCCTTCCGTATCCAGACCCCAAATCCACAACCTTGCTCCCGTCTTTGAGATCGAGGTGTTGTAAGGCCAGCAGGATGGTCGAATACCCTGATTGTACAAACACACCAGAGCCTTGGTAGAGTCTCTCCTTGGGAAAATGTTCTCGCTCCATATCTCGATCGAGCTGGTAGGTCAACTCAAAGACCTTATCAAGATCATCAAAACATCGATATAAACAGGGTCCAAGGTGTCCAAGACTTTGTAATCGGCCTTCTTGAAGTTCTTCTTCGTAGAGAAAATGGACCGACATCTCTTCGAGTGCTTTGATCAGGAAGGTTTTTTGCTCGCCACGAGAGCGACACATCATCTCACCCAAGACATCCGCGGCGATCGTGGAGGTGCCTTTCTTGATGGCTTTGAGCTGTGTGGGTCCACTTTCGAGCAAGAAGTCCTTAAGGGGGTAGGCAGAGCTGATCTCTTTTTCGAGGAGAGGGGCTAGAAAGTCATGATAGGAGGTCGTGACACCTGATTCTCGGTCGTCTTTGTTTTGGAGCCAGAGTTGTTCGGAGAGAAACTCCATACATGTCACGAGCATCGCAGCATGCACGTATAAATGGGCCATTTCGGTGGAGTGGAGATACGAAGGATGATTGGTTTGACGCAGATAGATATCAGGATCGTCGCCGTCCAAAAAGCCCAACAAGGTTTGTTTTGATAAGTGCATGTGACCTCAGTGAAAAATGGCACAATAGGCACGAAAAGCCACACATTGTCAAGAATTTTCGGGGTCCTCAACGACCGACGATAAAAAGAGAGACACTACGGCTCAAGAGTGATGAGCTAGCATCTTCCCTCAGTAAAACCCCTTACGAGGTCATCTCGTCATTCGGCGAATGTAACGACGACATTCCCTTTTTTGTGGCCTTTGTCGACGTACTTATGGGCTTCAACGATCTCGTCGAGGGAGTACACGCGATCGAGCACTGCCCGATATTGCCCAAGTTCCATCAGTGTGCTGAGTTTGTGAAGATAGGCAGGTCGAGATATCGGCATACCATCATCAACAGACAGGTAGCGACCACCTTTTGCGAGGGCTTTGCGACATTGTGTTTTAAGTGTTGATGTCTTCTTTCTTCCGACAGCATCAAGTACAAGATCGTAAGAGACCCCATCAGGGAGCGCATCCTCTTTTGTGTAGTCGATGACCTCTTCAGCCCCTAAAGAACGCACAAGTTCAAGATGTTTGGTACTACACACTCCTGTGACTTTGGCGCCGGCACATTTCGCGAGCTGCAAGGCTGCCGTCCCAATCGCTCCAGACGCACCGTAGATTAACACTTTTTTTCGTTGCGCCAACGCTCCCTTCTCCAGAAAATGACTCGCGATGAGTCCTCCATAGGTAATCGCAGCAGCCTCTTCATCGCTCATACACGACGGTTTTTTGCTAAGACATCCCTTCTCTGAGATACAAAGATACTCGGCGTAAGCCCCAAATTCAGGGCCAGTCATGCCATACACAGGATCCCCAACATCGAAGGATTGAACCTTTTCACCAATCGAGACAACTTCTCCAGAGAACACCATCCCAAGAATAGGGTTCCTCGGCTTTGTGATCCCAATGACCAAACTCATCATGAACCCAACCGGGTGCCACAAGGGGATCTTTCGACCCCTCACAATCGTATCACTCGCTGTCACAGCGGTTGCACGAAGCTTCACACAAACTTCGTGTGCTTTGGGGGTTGGCCTTCTCACGTCCGAAACCTCTAGAACCTCGGGCGCACCATACCCGGTACACAGTGCAGCCTTCATGGTCTTGATTTGTGTTGTCATCTTTTCTCACCTCACTGCAAAGATATCAGAAACTCACACCTAAAGAGCACCCCACAAAGCAAAAGTCTGACAACATTTTTTGAACCAGCGCAGTTCGATAGACCGTATTTGAACCGGCACAGCGTGCCATAGACGCCAACTTGAGGCACAAGTATTTGCGACTGTATGCGATACAGCTTGTGGGCTGGCAGGACGTGCGCCCCCGACCACACCCGCTCGGAGTCATAGCCCCCGAACCCTGCGATGCTTCACATCACTTTTGTTGCGCTCTCCGAGCGCTATGCAGCGGCTCGCCGACTCCCGCCGATGCTCGACAGCTGCTTCACAGCACCCTCACGGTGCATGTCGTGACTTCCGACACGAAGAGAATCTGAGGAGGAGTAGTGCAAAACAAACGTTTTCCTCGATCTATCTTTTGTTGTGTTTGTCAAAAGTGAACCCTGTCAAGGAAAACGACTATGTTCGAAGTACTCAGTCAAACGATCTCTTCTAGTTTTTTTGTGTTGGATGGCTTGTTTGTATTTCTCGCCATCCTCACTATTCTCGCCTTGCCACTTTCCAAAGAAACGACTTGGAGCAAGCTCACAGGTCTACAAAGACACTACATCTACTCTGTATTTGGAATGTCATTGATACTTGTTCACCTCGTCGTCATCGGAATATTCTTTCGATTGGGATTGGCGCTCTCTCTCCAGAGAGCAGAACCGACATTCCACTACACGACAGCAAAAAAGGTCTTCACGTTGGTAACCTCCCAAGGTTGGGTGCTAAACCCTTTTGTCTACTTGGGAGATCCAATGTGGGCCATCATCCTGTCATCACTCTTGTGTGGTCTCTTCGTGGCGCTTTGGTTTGGTAGTTTCTTCACGCTCCTCTCTTTAGAGAAGGATACATCCATCGACTCAACGTTCATCCCGTATGATTGGATTGTTGGTGTGCTTGGAATGTGCTTGCTTTTTGCGATGCTTTACATGGGGTATCAGCTGCTCCACGTAGGTATCATATCCGAGCAACATGAAAGAGACATCCAAAGTTCGTGGGCGATGTACGGGAAAATGGCGGCTGGAGGAATCAGTCTACTTTGGGGATTTTTCATGTTACAGCGAAAAAAAACCCCTCTCAAACCCAACAAAGAGACTTCTGGTGAGGTTTCGGAGACCTAGTTACAAGGCATAGCCCCCAAATGCACTAAAAACTCAAACGATGGCCACATCATTCATTTGAGAGAACTTTTGACTTGAAAGGAAGAACAATCCCCTTTTTGGCAAGAGCATGAGGAACGTTCAAGTTCCTTCGCGATGTGTTTTGCTGAACATCAATTTTCTTCAACTCACCCACTTTTTTACACCCCCCTGTCGGTGTGCAGTAGTAAACCTCGTAGGTCGGAAGATCTGCCACCTTCATGAAAAGTCGATTCTCCACCCTATTTCTGGTGACAACAACCCAAAGCTCACCTTTCCCACCTCCCTGCGCAGACAGCACTCTCCGAGTCGTTGTCGTCGTACAACCTGTTCCAAACAACAACAAAAGAGCAAAAATAGCAACCAATACACATTTCATTTTCATCATGAAGAACTCCAATTTTGTGGGATTTCAATGTTATTGAGAAACAAAAGCAACGTTAATGGGGGTGCCTTTACCATCGACCTGATAAAGAGAGGCCTCCTCCCACACGACCCACCCGATCTAGATGCAACCAAGGAGCAAGCGCAATTTTGTCATCAGGTTTTGCGATCATGTTCATAATTCCAAAAGCAAGTAACGTTCCACTAGAAATGAGGCTCGTTAAACCCAAGGACAAGGTCGATGTATCAGCAAGGAAAATAAGGCCCCCAAGAACACCAAGTCCCCCAGCAATCGCCCCAGCCAACCCCCAGCCAAATTGACTTCTTTTCGCAATAAACGAAGCGACATTCCCGATCAAGATCACCTCTACAGAGGTAGTCAAAATAGCGGCTAGCACAACAGAGCCAAGATCAACAGAGGTTGCTTGATGCTGGATAAGCGTTGAAACAAGCGGACTCTTTTTGTAAGTTCTTGTCGAGTTCAAACGACGGTTTGTTTGAAAAGAACGCATCTCCAACGTAAACATCGCCTGTTTTTCCATTTGAAATACTTTTGTTTTAGCAAATACATGTGTTTGGAAAAACAAAGATAAAAGAAAGCAGGACACGAACATCAGCTTTTTCATTACATAACTCACCATTTAAAAGGGAAAATAGATACAAGGGGTCAATCATGCGCCGTGGAGTGAGGCAACAACACATCAACGAAAGCGGAGAGAATGAAAGAGCGGCTGTACATGGAACTGCTTCCTTCAAAATCGCCTCGCTCTCAAAGAATAAGCACCTCCCTACTTCACCCTCAAAGTCGCTTCGAAACTACCGTATTTGCATTGCACTTTGAGCGAGCCGCGCCGGAAATCATCTTTCCCAATGGAAATTAATCCTTCAGAGCAGATCGTCTCATAGTCGGTAACATCAGCATCGTAGATAGCAGCTTTTACACCGCTCTGTATCGCAGTTGTCGTCGCAATAAAGGGATAGTTCCAGACAGGACTCAGCGTGTTATCGACGGTATTTGTACATTCCTCCTTGTTGTTGATCTTCAAGCAAACAAGAGGATCAGGAAGCCCTCCAGGAAAATCCCAAGAATCTCCATCAAGACTCTCTGAAATGCTCCCTTTTGTGACCGTAATGACCCATACAGCAGAAGGATCAAGCTCACAGTTTCCAGAGCCACTGCATTGATAACCCTTCCCACAGCTACCACATGATCCCCCACAACCATCAGAACCACATGTCCGTCCACTACAGCTACGAGTACATCCTTGAACACATTTATTTATCTCACAGGTAAATCCCTGCTGGCAACTTCCACAAGACCCACCACAACCATCAGGACCACAATTCCCCAAACATGAAGGAGTACAGGCTTTACAAACACCAGCCACACAATCCCCATTGTTGCAGTCACTATTCGAAATACACTTTTCTGTAGACTTTGATTGGCAACTTTGCTCAATACAAAAAGCCTCCCCTACACAATCCCCATTCGTTCGACACTCTACGGTATCACATTGTTTATCAAGACAAAACTCTCCTGCTGGACAGTCACTATTTGACAAGCAATTGTTCCCAGAGCCACACGAACTGGCAGCAAACAATAGAAGCCCTACCCACCCAAGAAGAATAAGCCTGAGCATACACACCTCCACAAGATAAGACCTTAACAGAAAATGACGATTTTTGTCATGAACCTGTTCCTGACTTAAAAGAGTTTTCTATGAGATGTAACACCACGCAAATGCCGTCCTGGCACTTCCAAAGAAGACTTTACTTTACAAAAGGATAAAGCCTGACAAAAGAAGCTTTGCTTCTACTCCATATACAAGTGAGACAAAGTATATGCTATAGCTATAGCAAAACATATGATCTATGTCTACGATTATTCATGAATCATGCTCCTGCCGAAGTCTTACAGAGGCAAAAAAAACTCAAACAAACAAACACATGCAGCCGCAAGAAACAAAATAAAACCGATTTTCCCCAAAGATTTCCCTGCCAGGCCCTCCAACCTCTGACACACACATGCAAATACAAATAAACTTTAATATTCAAATAAATACTCGCCTCCCTTCAAAAGAAATCAAACTATTCTTACAAAAAACGTAAGAACAACCTGACACATATAAGTAAAACATCAACATTTTCAATATCAAACACAGTCAGACACATAAAAAAGAAAAACACTGACAAGAGACATCAAATAGCCCTAGTTCAAAAAAGATCTTTGCTGAAGGAATTTTAAAAGAGAAGAAGTTTAATCATCCGGATTTCGTAAGGATGCTGAAAAGATCTCTTTCTAGCGATCAGTACAAAGCGATCAGCCCCTCTTGTTGGCACACCACACAAAAACCCAAATAGCCTCGAAGAGGCTCAACTGAGGGGGAAGACAAGCGCAGCGCGTCTGGGGGATTTCAAAATCCCCCGATAGCTCTCTCCTAAAAACTCATGTCCCCCGATAGCCCTTCCCAAAATCCATCCCCCAATCACTCCAAAAAACCATCCCACTCGAAAGCTCTCCTAAGGCTTTGCAGGTTTTGTCATAGAGGAAGGCTTGCTTGTCGGAGAAGATGTCCTCTTCTGTGTTCGCCTTAAAAGAAGCTCCTTCACATGCTTCAAGATCCGCACAACAGGTTGAAATCCAGGCCTCAGCGCCTCCCCTCTTTGCAGGATCTTGAGCGCTTCATCGTATTGCTCAAGTTGGACATACGCCTCGGCCATATACACGGTTGTCTGGGCATCTGGCTGCCACTTCATCAATTGATAGAACGCATCAAGCGCCTCCAATGGTCGACGTTGCCGAAGCAACCACTGCCCTTTTTGATTCAGAACGCGCACAGATGGAAAATAGGACTCACTCTGTATCAACAGCTCATACGCCCCCTTTGCGCCCAACTCCAGCGCTTCATCGGCCTTCACAAATACATACTCAGCCCGATAAGATTGCCACTGTACACATGCCATCACCCCCCACACACACAGCAAACACCAACGCAAAAACACAGGAATGTCAGCGTTCATGTGTGTAGACACGAGATAGTCAGGGCGTCGACGCGCCAAACACACCCAAACAAACAACACGAGCGCCATCACAGGCGGCAACTGTATCGGAAAATGACCGGCCATCTGGATCGCCAACGCCACAAACACCACCGCCAACCACACCTTCACGCGCCACGAAAGCTGCGATTGCCTCAAATGCCTGACACCCATCCACAACAAGAACAACCACAACAAAAGCCCAATCACACCGCCTTCAAGGATAACCTCCAGCCAATCATTGTGAAGATTGAGCATCACGACATGTTGTGGATCACGCTGGTACTTGGTCCCCTTGACGCAACGACCACGATACTCTGGAAACACCTGTCGGAATCTCCCCCAACCCACACCACGAACCCCATGTTCTCGAAGCATCGGTATCGCACAGCGGAGAAGATGCTTTCTCGCCGACAACCCTCCCCACCCTCCCGCGAGATGACGGAGATTCTTTTGAGGTGAAAGCACAAACGAACCTGCAAACAACAACCCAACGAGACATATCACTCCTAACCCTTCGAGCCATCGCCTGCGAAGCAGCTGAAGACAACCACCAAGGAGAAGTGCCGCAGCAGTCGCCAACAGCGAGAGTCTTGAGCCTGTCATTAACAACGCCGGGAACACAAAGAACGCAGCAGGTATCCACCACCGACCCGCCGCAAAAAAGAGCGGAAGCCCCACACAAAAATACGCCCCAAGGTGATTGGGATTCCCCATCGTCACAGTCGCCAATCTCGAAGGTGGAAGTTGCCAAGGCTGAAGATATGGCGCCCACTTCAATACATACACCCAAGCCGCGAGCCCCATCAGGCTCCCAAGTGCCGCGTATAACAATGAACGTGGTAGCGATGAGGCGCGTTCTTTGGACGTCGTGTCGTACAAAAGACACCACCACCACCAACAACACATCACCTGCGACCAGGGTAGCCACCAAAAGATGAAGTGCGTCCCAGCCCACCATGTCGGGATAAAACACAATGTGATGATGAATGTCCCCCACACAACGCGCATGTTGAGCCATTGATAGACGAGCGCGACAGTAGAGGTGATGGCGATGGCAGCGAGCCAAAGTGTATGTTTGGTGCTGAGGACGTCGTAGGCCTGTGTGTCATAGCCAAACGGGAGGACGAAGAGGATGGCAGCGAGCCACCAAAGATAGAGTGTTCGTAGGATGGGATGTGTCACGAGTGGGTGGGATTACAGGCGGGTAAAGTAGAAGTGAGCGGCTCTGCTACAGGAACCAAGCGCAAATGAGTTTCCTTTACGGACCATACACTTGCCTTTGGGAGTCGCGAGTCTGTAGCCCTGCTTGGTGCGGCTGAGATTCCACGCGGTCCCGGCTTTGGGGACACCAATTTTACAATGCTGACTGACGACGCGATTGCCGGAGTATCCAAAGCAGAAGGTCGCGTAGCGAAGACGTACAAAACCACGATGACGTTCAAGGCGGTATGCAGCGTTACAGCGGCGATTCAGCTTGGGTGCGACGTTGATACGATCGGGGATTTCGATACACGCGTGGCGGATCTTGAGCTTCAACCATCTCTTGGAGAAAGTGACTCCAGAGTAGGTGCTGCTTCGGAAGCGGAAACGATAGGGAGAATAAGTGCTGCGACGGTAGCGGTTACGTGTCGCGCGCTTGTAACGGCTTCTTGTCGAGCGTTTGTAGCGGCTCTTTGTCGAGCGTTTATAGCGGCTCTTTGTGGAACGCTTGTAACGGCTCTTTGTCGAACGTGTTGTTTTTCCGGCGATCGCCTGTTCGGGTGCAGGCAGACACAGCAAAGCAGCAAGGAACAATACCAAACGCATGCTCTTTTCCTCCGTAGTGTGAAGGCCGCTCGTTTGTAAAAGCAGCCAGAGAGCGGTTTTGGGCACTCAAATTTTCCAGGGCATGGGACGAAAATATACAGAAATACAGAATGATAGCTGCTTTCTGGGATGTGTTCGTCGTTGTGCATGGACTATACAGACAACCCACTCACAACACAACCCCCACTCCACAGCCTTTTTGGAAGGGCTGTCGCGAAACTGCATGGATGATTCTTGTGAAAGTATGGTATCCTGAGGAACTCTTTCTCAATCTATCGTCTGTGGGGTGCTCATCATGTCAAAAGTCAGCTTCTTTGCCTTGTGTCTTGTCGGCTTTGGAATTGCGTTTGGTGGCTGCAATGCAGCCCAAGCCTGCAATATCAACTTCAACCCTCCCCCTTTTGTCGCTCCAGTCGGAAAAGACATCCCAAGAAACACGCACATTTGGGTTGAGAATTATGATGAAAAGCCTATCGATGCGCGCCTCGAAGACGAAGAAGGCGATCATATACAATTAGAGGCAGTCAAAGAGGAAAGATTCCATCGGTACATCCCCAAAACGCTGCTAAAAGCCAACACCACTTACTCTCTTATGTGCAAAAAAGACGGAGATAAGGAATATACGAACTGCTCTTCATTTCTTGTCTTTACGACTGGAGAGCGTATCGAGAAGGAGTCAGACTCCCCCACCTCGGATTTTACACTCTCCTCAAAACATGCCCAGTTTAACGTTTGCGATGATGTTGAAGATCATTTTGTCGTGACAGCATCGGCGACACAATCCCCTTATGCAGCGTGGTTCCAACAAACGATTATCCCCAGCCAAGTCATTCCCCACAAATTCACCCAATACGCACATCCACTCTTTTCGAACAACCCAACAATGACTTACACACTCAACAACAAACTCAGCGACACTGAAGTTTGTTTCCACGTCACAGCCATCAGCTACACAGGAAAAACAAAAACGCAAAAACGTTGTGTGTATCCCAAGTGGGATATCGCTGTTGGATGTCACTGTGATCAAAGCAACGAAGGTACAAATTCGATGGTTTGGGGAGTGTTGGTCTTGCTTTTCCTGTGTCAAAGGTCCAACAAAAAGAAAGACCTTATTCTTTCAGTGCACCGACAGCCTCGCGAAAAAAAGTGATGACCTCTTGCTCCGTCTCGTGCCGAGGGACACACTCCTCAAGAAAATGAGAACGAAGCTCCTGATAGAGCGAAATAGACGCATCAATAGCCTGTACACATGAGTCAACATCATACGAAGCGTGTGTCTTCTGGAGTGCATCAAGATGGTCCGCAGCGTAGAACTCAATCTTCCGGACACCACGAGGTGGCTCATCGTAAAGAAGCGCCAACAATGGACCAAAGACTGCACTGCGCAGGTATGACAAAAAACCAACAGCCTCGAACAGCTCACCCCTTTGCAGCTTCACTGTCCCGTAATGAATCCAGGTCCAAAATCGATCTTCGATCCATTGGGGTGTCGGTGCCGGAAAGTGAGGCTCGGTCTTCTTGTACACAGCCGTCACACAACCGGCCTCCTCAAACAAGATGATTGGATCTTCCACACGGTGTGCGAGCTCGGTCAAAGAGACGAATTTGACGTCTACATGGAGGAGTGGATCTTTGTAAAGACAGATCAACAGACGAGGTTCACCGACATGTTCGCCAGTAAATGCGTTGAGCAATGGTCCCAAACTCTCGACGATCTTCATACGCTCATCAGGTGAGAGGGTGTCTCGCTCCTCATCTCTGTATACAGCGACAAGATCGATGTCAGAGTGTTCATCCATCTCTCCTGTGATCATCGAACCAGCGCCCAACAACCCAACAAAACGTTCGTCTTGCTCGAAGAATAGCACAGCTCGATCGATAAATTGTTGATGAGGTGCAGGGATCATGCTGTCGAGATATGCTTCAATATCACCGAACATATTGACCTGTTCTATCGTCATCACTCCTCCTTTGTTTGAGACCTCCTCATCACACCACACAACACGAAGAAACACAACAACCCCCCTCCCCCGCCAGCAGCTCCACTCTCACATCCACAAGCACTTGAGACACCTTTTCCCTCTGGTGTTGATTTGTCCTCGATGCGCTCGGTGTCCTTTGTCTTATCAACAGGCGTCTCAAAAGAAGCCTCTTCTCCTTTTGGGATCACCTCTATCTGTCTATCTTTCGAGCCTGCATCGTCAGCAAGACGCTCTTCGTGACGCCCAAATGTCTCTTCGATGGTGCTTTCTTTTTGTTCGGGGACAGGCTCAGAGACAGTCTCTTCGGAAGGTTTGATACATCGACCTTCTGAACAGTTTTTGACACAGCGTCCGTGATAACAGAGCTCACCTTTTGGACATGTTGCTTCATCCGATTCATCGACGAGACCGTCACAATCATTGTCCGCACAATCACAGACCTCTTTCGTGGGTTTGACTTCATCGACACAAGCTCCCCACTTTCCAAGCTCACAGGTCTGTGTGCCTTGCTCACAGAGTCCCTCTTTTTGTCCACAAACACGCACCATTCCATCGACGTATCCGTTACAATTGTTGTCTTTGTTATCACAGATCTCTTCAGAAGGCAGGATCTGACCAATACACTTCCCCCATGTTCCGGCGAGACAGGTTTGTGTACCTTCTTTACAAGCTCCCTCTCCGAGTAAAGCGCGCCCGAAATCAAAACAAGGTCGTGTCTCACCGTCCTGACAGGGCACACATGAGAGACCTTCGTCAATTTGTCCGTCACAGTCATTATCTTTGTTATCACATAGTTCTTTGTATGGCCCAATGGTCCCGATACAAGAGCCCCATTCACCGCGTCCCATACATGTCTGCGTCCCCTGCTTACATTGCCCCGAAGAAGAAAACCCACACGCCCTCTTCTCGCCGATACAACCACATGAACAGTTTTCATCGACCTGTCCGTCACAATCATTATCTTTGCAATCACATTGTTCTTGTTTGGGCACATGACCACACAAACAAGGTCCCCATTGTTGCTCCGAACAGCTCTGAATACCGGCTTGACAGGCACCAACGTTTATGGTCCCTTGTGGGCCATAATAACAAGATCGAACGGCGCCGTGGGTACATGGAGCCGCAATCATCGGCAACAGAGACAACAACCATACAGACCACATTACACTCACTCCCCAACTCGACGCTCAAAGTCATGTCTGGTCCCCGAACAGTGGAAACTGGCGTACAAGGCCCACACGAGGACAAATAGACATCGATACAGATATATCCCAGAAACTCGGATTGCAGTCCTCTATAACTCTTCGAGCAATTGTTCACGTGTTGGGACGGGTTCATCCATATAGACGCAACGGAGCTGCTCACCGAGGATAATCAGCTCCTTCTTCATCTTTTTGTGGAGGTCTTTGTGTTTGGAGGGGATCGACTCCTTTAACTCTTCTAGAGTCTCCAACGCCTCTTCAAGTGTATCAAATGTACCATCTTCGTATTCTCCGAACCATTGCTCGACAAGTTGTTCAGGTGTCATCTCAATGTCCTTCTCTTCGCTTTTGGTAGTGTTGATTGTACCTTTGAGATATTGTTGCCTCAGTTCTTCCGGGAACTTCTCGATCGCGTACCGCAACATTGTCCGTGGCATATGTTGGTAGTGTTCACGCAAGAACACCTCCTCCACCTCTTGGTCTCGCTTCCCAAGCTCCCGTAACATCCACCCGACAGCTTTGTGAATCAGGTCTTCAGTATCAAGGAGCAATTGCTCGGCGAGCTTCAATGTCTCATCAAATGCACCTTTCTTGATGAAGTGAAAGGTCGCCATGATCGCGATACGCCGCTCCCATAAGCTCTCCGACGCCACCAATGTATACAGAGGTTTACGTGAACGCTCCCAGAGATAGCCTCCCACAATGTGTTCGGCAGAGGTATCGACAAGATCCCAATTATTGATGTACGCGGTATGTTCGAGATAATGCTCGTAGAGCTCTTGTTGTTGTACAGAGGAGGCTTTTTTGAAGGCATTGACCATCAAGATCAACGCAAGCAGGCGTTCTTCGTGGATCTCAGAGCGGAGGAGGACGAGGGTGTCTTCGAGAGGGAGGTTTTTGTATTGCTTGGCGACACGACGGGTTGCAGGAACCCTCACGCCGATGAAAACATCTCCTTCACCGTATTCACCAGATCCCGTTTTAAAGAACCTCTTTAACGCGACTGCATCGTCTTCATCAGCACATTCATGCAGTGCAGCCCGAATCTCTTGTAATGTCATTCACTCCGCTCCTTCTTTCGTGACGCGACTTGCTCACATGACACGGTAGGTATACAGGAAAGCAATGAGCATTCCAACAACCCCAAGCACCCCAACGTACTCAAAAAGCACACACAAAAACAAGCTCAATAACTTCTTTTCGCCTATATCCATGAAAACGCCTTTCACCACCACATGTATCAATCTTTTTTCAGAAAAAACAAACATTTTCGCCATGACGGGCTCCCATTTTGTCCTTGACAAAATGGGAGCCCGTGTTTAGCATGTAAAAAAATTCAAAATAACCCCCGAAGGTATCGAAATTTGGAGTTTTATGATGGTGGATTATGACTACGAAATGTTGTATGGAAGCCCTTACAACAACAATGTATCAACTCTTGCAGGGACCACAGGGGAACTCACGACGGTTGTGGATCGCACGAGTAACGGCATAAACACGACAACTTTGGGAGCAGATAAATATGCTCAATTCGTCGACGAAGGCGATTTTTCCGTCAACAGTGGCAATACCCTTATCATCCAACGCCCAGGGCAACTCATCGCTCCTCCTCGAAAAAAAATAATAACAGGCTCCGGAGCCGTTGTTTTTGAAGAAGGATCTACTGTTCACTTGGGCTGGTTTGGCCTGGATAGCACAGGTCTGCAAGCAGCCATTGATGCTGTTTCCAACGGTGGAGGCGGTACAGTCCTTGTGCCAGAGGTCGAACTCAGTATAGCAACCAACGTAGCTATCAACTGTCAGAGCAATGTGAATCTCAAAGGAGAAGGAAGAAACTCTGTCATAAAAAGCGCCCCTGGAACCAGAACCAAGCCCTTGTTTGAAGTGGATGATGTCACAGATATGTCAATCGAACAGCTTCACTTCGAAAGTACAACAAACGCCCACGGCTCTATTGAAATCAAAGGAACATCGAATAGCATTACCATCAGGGATTGTAGCTTTGACACGGGGTATTCGGGAGTTTGGTTTAGGGCGGAAAGTGGGGCCACTGTCAAAAATTGCCTCATCTTTAACAACCACTTTAACGATATCATACTTCCCCTGTACCTTGGGGAGTCAACAGAACTCACAACAGCAGCAAAAATCAAGGGAATTCGAATCCTTGACAACATCATCGAAAACACAAACGATCCCACCAAAACGTTTGTGGGGATTTACATCCATCAATCCGTCACAGACCTGCTGGTTCAAGGAAATATCATTCGAGGGTGTGGAAATTATGGGATAGAACTCAACTCTTCGGGGGAAGGCGTTTCGATTGTTGGGAATACCATCGTGAATACAGGCATCCATGGCATATGGATCAAACCTAACGACGATGAAAACGAAAACATATGGATCAAGCCCAAACAGCTTGTCATTTCGGGAAACATCGTGAATGGGAGCACCCAAGACGGAATACACATTGAACGAAATAGTACAACTTCTTCAGCGTACAACCCGCCCTACCTGATCATCGTGTCTGACAACCAAATTGTGGGAAATGCCTACAGGGGTATTTGGTGCCAAGGTTCACATATCACCATCACGAGAAACCACCTGCACTACAACTGCACCTCAACAGCCGGGCATTACTCAGCCTTGTTCGTATCAGGCCACAGCGTCGAATACTCCGAATACATATCGATCACTGAGAATCACGTCGTCAATAACGGTGCGAGTGGCAAGACGAACATTGGGATCACACTTTCAAATTATGTCAGATATGCCAACGTTTTGGGAAATCAAGTTTCTGATGATCAACAACTACCCAACAAAGACAACCAAACATACGGGCTCTGGTTTGATCAGTATACGGATGAGATCGTTGTCAAAAACAACAGATGTGAGGGTTTTGCTACGGGACAGGCTATTTACGCTCATTCAAGTGCAGATATCATCGGGGAAACTGTCGTTTGCAGGCTCGGCTCGGTTGAAGCAACAACAGACGATGAACTCCCTGTATTTCGAGCTGCATCGATGGGCTGCTTCCTTCACGCCTACCTGATCAACCAAGCAGATATCACCCAAAGTGACACAGAATACATAGAGCTCGAACTCCTCAATAAAGGGACGAATGGCAGCGGAAGTGCGCAGGTGTTTGATATAGACACAAAAGCCACAGGTGGTGTTGCGATCACAGCTTTCGGAAATACCTCCATGGGAACGCCAGACAGCACCAACAAATACTTCATTGAAGACGAAACCGTCAGCTTCAAAAAGACGAGTTACGGGACGACAAGCAGAGCCCTTAGTCATGCAATGCTCAGGCTCGATTATCTGACTTTCTGAGCAACTTCACAACAGAAGAAACAGGCACCGAGCCCAAGAGGACGATCATGACAACTTACAATCCCGAATCCCTCGACAACAATTACAACAACGACCTCGACGACAGCGCTCTTACAGGACTTTCTCAAGAAAAAACTATCATCATCGAACAAACCACAAATACCCTGTTAGGAACCTCAGATCTCAGCGAAAATGCATATTTTCAAGTGGTTGATGGAGGGGTTATGGATATCAGCGGTACCCTCAACGTTTACTCTCCCTCCCATATCGTCGCCCCACCCAACATGCAGATCAAAACAGGTAGCGGTACGCTTCAATTTCGTTCAACAGGCGCTGGAGGCATTGTCCATTCTGGCTGGTGGGGGAGTGGCATTTCCGGGATCCAGCAAGCCATCGATGCCATCAGCAACGCAGGTGGTGGTATTGTCCAACTCCCCGCAAAAGAGATCAGTATCCCTGCATCAGGAACGATCAGCTTAAAAAGCAACATCACCCTTCGAGGTATGGGAGGAGCAACCATTCTCAAAAGCATCGGTACACGAACAGGCCCAATCCTCAAAATCGAAGATGTCACAAATGCTGTTGTAGAAGATCTTTGCATTGACTGCACGAATGACACTGCAACATTCGGACAAGTCGAGTTGACAGGAAGTAGTCACGACATCACGATCCAAAACTGCGCCTTTCAGAACGGTTACGCAGGGATTTGGTCACGTCCTGATGACAGCACGATTGAAAAGATCATGTTGTTCAATAACGTCTTGGAAAACTTTTCCTACGCGATCTACTTGGGAAGTAGCAACGCACAAACTCTGAAAGAGAGCACAGCCCTACAAATCATCGGAAACTTCATCCGCAAAACACAAGGTAGCGGCATTTTTGTGTACCAATCCATCACGGATCTTTTGATCCAGAACAACATCATCCAAAACTGTGGAACGTATGGCATCGAACTCTCCAAGTCAGGAACACGAGTAAGTATCATCGGCAATGAAATCGCTCAAAACCGTAAACATGGAATCTTCATAGAGCCTAACCTAGCAACAGATAGCGAGGATTGGGAGCAAGCAAAAGAGATCGAAATTCTTGCCAATATCATCCGCGAAAACCAGGAAGATGGGCTCCGAATATCCCGACCAAACAACACCTACGCTTGGCCGTACCTACTCAACATTTCCAACAACGACATTTACAGAAACTTTCAACACGGGATCTGGTGTCGCGGACGTCAGATCAGCATTGACGGAAACACCATCTCCCACAATTGCACCTCTAGCGCAGGACATTACCCTGGCGTTTACATAGGAGGAAGCGGATCCGCTGATGACCAACGTACAGAATACATCTCCTTCACAAACAACCATGTCGTGAACAATGGCACCTTGAGCACAACGATAGAGATCATCAACTCAGGACTCACGATCTCCGACTATGTCAAATTCATCAACGTTGAAGGAAACACGGTTACCAATGACATCCACATGCCTAACAAAAATGTCCAGGAATACGGGATCTGGGTACAAGGTACTGTCACAGAACTGTTACTCAAAAATAACCGAGTCGAAGGGCATGACACAGAAAAAAATATCCACATCGTGGACGGAGCAGGAGTGACAGGAGAAAGATTCGTCTGCAAAATAGGATCGTACACGAGCGGCGATACAGGAACACGCCCTCTCTTTGTCGCTCCATCCAACCTTTGTCTTGTCTCGGCCTACTACATCAACGCAGCAGATATCACAAGAGGAACCAACTACGCTATCTTGAACATCGAGCAATACGTGGACAAAGATACGAACAACACAGTATTTTCAACCGACACTTCAGGTTCCGGAACGATCGATGGGTTTGAGGCTCTATCACTCGGAAATCCCGATGCGACCTACAAACACATTTTGAAAGATGAAGTCCTTGCCTTCGAAAAAACCAACGGTGGGACAGGGCATGCTCTCGATGAAGGCTGTGTCATCATCGAGTACATCACCATTTGAAGGAAAAAACATGGTACAGTACAAGTTTGAAAAGATCACAGACTTAGCCGCAGCCATCGCTTCTGAAGGCTCAACTCCATTCACAGGTGTCATCGACACATCCTTAACAATAAGTGCTGACCTGGAAATCCCACAAAGCTTCAAAATCATCTTTGTGGATGAGGGTGAACTCAACATCAACACAAGCGTTCTTGTGAAAATCGCCAGTCCTTCCAACATATCTGCTCCTCCCGCGATGAAAATAAAATCGGGTAGCGGAAACCTCGTTTTTGCAGAGGGTGGAGAAGTCCACATGGGATGGTTCGGTACCACACAAGAAGCTCTCCAAGAAGCCACGAATTCTCTCCGGGGTTGTTGCAACGGTGGGGATGTCCTGATTCCCAAAGTCACCATCAACATGTCCACTTCGACATCGATCAAACTCTATGGAAACGTCAACCTTCGTGGTCAGGGGAAGATATCGACCTTTGCAGGAGGGACTCCGAGAACAGCACCCATGTTTGAACTCATCGGAGCATCCAACACAACAATTGAAGGCCTCTCCCTCTCGGGGGCTTCTGGAGGTGGTCAGGGTCAAATCGAGATTACAGGGAGTTGTGAGAATATTTTGATCCAAAAATGCTACTTTCATGGAGGTCACGCTGGTATCTGGATCAATCCAAATGCAGGAGACAAGATCAACAATGTCACCTTTCTGGACAATTACGTTCATGGACATCACTCGATATATGTAGGAAATTCCGAGTTGGGAGGCATCGCCGAAGAGGAGATCCGCGATCTCAAGATCATCAGTAACTTCTGCACTGGAGGCGTCAACGAATCCTCGGACGGTATCAAGTTGACGAAATCTGTCAAAGACGTTCTGATTCAGGGTAACATCTGCTCTGAGAATGAGGGGGATGGAATCGACCTATTCGCATCGGGCGATCGAGTCGTTATCATCAACAACATATGCGAAGGAAATGGTGTACAAGGAATCGACATCAAAACAGACGAAACCAACTACCCTCCATACACCCGGGGCAAAAACCGTCAGGTCATTGTGAAGGCCAACATTCTCAGAGCAAACAATGAAAGTGGCATCAAAGTCATCTCTGTTGCGCTTGACGGAGAATGGCCCTATTTCGTCCAAGTTGTCGACAACCAAATCTATGAGAACCAATTCTATGGGATCTGGTGCAGTGGCAGATACATCGACATCATCAGCAATCATGTATTCTTGAACTGCCAGGACGAGGATCTTGACACCAACTCTGGTGGAATCCAAATCCAAGGAAACGATACAAAACAAGTCTATTCTGAATATATCACAGTCGCTCATAACCATAGCGTGAACAATGGAAAAGCCGCAATTCCTCCCAAAACCTTTCCAGGTATCAATATCACTAACTATTCTCGAAATGTCCGTCTTACTGGAAATTTTCTCGCAAATGATGAAACGTTACCAAACGATGGGCTCCAAACCATCGGCATCAACATCGCTGATGGTGCACAGGACATCTTCCTGAAAAATAATCAATGCATAAACCAAGACAAAAACATAAACATCGGAACAGCTGGCATCCAAGGAGAAACTGTCTCTTGCAAAATAGGAAACGTCCCAGAAACAGATGCATCCAACGAGTACCCGCTATTTTCAGCCCCAAGCGATATTTGTTTGTTGTCTGTATTCCTTGTCAACGCTTCCAAACTTGAAGCAGGCTCTGACCGGGATATTCTGGAGATCGTCAAAGATCCGTCTCCCCCAACAGGAGGAACAAGCATCCTCACACTGGATCTCAACACAACAACTGTCGAGGCATTCGTTGCAACTTCGATGGGAACGCTGATAGATACTTCACCAAGATATCTGTCCAAAGGACAGGTGCTTGGTCTCAAACGAACAAATGGCTCAAGTGGACAAGGACTGACGGAAGCTGTCATTGTACTCAACTACATCACTTACGGAACAAAGGCCTCCTGAGCAAGATTCTGAAAAAAAGAGTGTAATCATTCACAACTTTAAGAGTAACATCTTAATGTAGGTTGTTGAAACCCAACAACATCCTTTGATGGATAAAAGGAGGCTCTCTCATGAAACCCCACCCACTCGCCCTGCTCGGTATTTTACTACTTGGGCTGTTTGGAGCCTGCTCCAGTACTTCCCCTGAGTACAGCGTGCTCGGACAACAAGTCGTCGGAGATTGTACTGTCACACTCTCTGCCGCCCCGACAGCTCCCCAAGCTGTCGGAACCTCCATCACATTGACCTCCTCGGCCTCCTGCATAAACGGTACACCCGAATACAAACTATACCTACGTAATCCCTCAGGCACATGGAGCGTACTTCGTGATTGGGATGCCTCTACCACCTTCTCTTGGAATACAACGGGCTCGAATGCTGGTACCTACCTCATCCAAGCATGGACACGACGACAAGGCCAAAATCTCGCATACGAAGGAGCATCCTCTTCTCTTTCCTACGAACTC
>MDTD01006368.1_pt1 | contig 92346 bp, 72 predicted proteins | sample 811221 | NCBI WGS metagenome assembly MDTD01 (sample SAMN05326646, study PRJNA326480) | marine metagenome | isolation source: seawater | place: Pacific Ocean: South West | collected 2011
CTAAAGCGCCGAAAACCGACGCATACAGCTATGCAAATTCCTATCGGCTTTGGGGATTTAAATGCTTTGTTCAGGAGGGAAGAGGGAAACTGCGGCTGTTAAGGAAAAAGCCAATGGCACAACATGCCGTATAAAATTGCCAGAGGCCGCCATCGCACCAGCCGGCCAGCACGCAGGGTCTAAGAACTGGTCGCGGCGCATGAAGCTCGTCTACTTCCTTGCTACCAGCACCTCCTACTGGGCCTTTGTGCTCGCCCCGTTCTTCCTTCTGGGCTGAGCACTAGGAGCCTGCCTGGATCAGCTCCCAGATTTTTCTGGGTGTCACAGGCATCCTGATATCGCGCACATCGTAGGGCCGTAGCGCATCCACGAAACCATTAACCAAAACCGCCAGCGCAGGCGTCGTGCCACCCTCGCCCCCTGCTTTCACGCCCAGCGGATTCGTCGGCGACGGGACCTCGTTCAACGCCGTCACGAATGACGGATATTCGTCCGCTCTCGGCATGTGATAATCCATAAAAGAGCCGGCCAGTGGCTGTCCTGACTCCGGGTCCATGGCGCAGAGCTCACCCAGCGCTTCACCCGCCCCCTGCACGATACCTCCGTGGGTCTGGCCGTCGACGATCAAAGGATTAATTGCCAGCCCTACGTCGTCCACCGTCGTATATCGAACCACGTCGTATGCACCTGACCCGGGGTCGATTTCGATTTCACAGATATGGCAACCGTTCGGAAACACTGGCGTTTCCATGATATTGTCCTCGATCACCGACAATCCGTCTGACAGATCCTCCGGCAAATCGGATCGGCCCTCCAGCGCCCGCGCGAGTTCATAGATCGGGATTTCCCGATCGGTGCCGGTTATCGCAAAAACACCATCGCGAAAGTCGATATCTGTTTCCGCGGCCTCAAAGACAAGCGCAGCCAGTTTTTTACCCTTTTGTATCAGTGCCTCCGCCGCCTTAACGATCACGGTTCCGGCCATACGCATAGAGCGGCCGCTGTGCGATCCGCCGCCTACTTTTACCACATCGGTATCGCCGACAATCACCGTAACGGTTTCGACCGACACACCCAGCCACTCGGCAGCTACCTGGGAGAAACTTGTCTCGTGCCCTTGGCCGCTTGGCTGGGTCCCGATGACGAGATCCATGTGCCCGTCGGACCTGACGTGGATTTCTGCCTGCTCACGGGGCGTGCCAATCGATGACTCCACGTAGTTAGCAAACCCCCTGCCCAGCAGTCTCCCGCGCGCTTCCGCTTCTTTCCTGCGTGCCGCGAAGCCGTCCCAGTCGGCAAGCTTCATGCACATGTCCATGCTCTTCGCGTACTCGCCGCTATCGTAGGTCATCCCAACAGCGTTGGAATAGGGCATCTGTTCGGACGAAACGAGGTTCCGGCGACGCAGGTCGAGAGGATCGAGCTCTAGTTCGACCGCCGCCGTTTCGACCAGTCTTTCGATCGCGAACGTCACCTCCGGCCGCCCGGAACTGCGATAGGCATTCGTGGGCGCAGTATTGCTGAAAACTGCACGTGAGCGCAGGTACGCCACTGGTATGTCGTAGGACCCGGTGATCAGACCGGACCCCTTGCTAAGAGGCGACAGCGACACCATGCGGGAACCGACATTGGACAGGTTGTCCGCCCGCATACCAAGAAATTTTCCGTCCTTGTTCAAGGCCAAGGACACCTTAGTGACGAGGTCGCGTCCCTGATAATCGGTTAGAAAGGATTCGCTGCGCTGACAGGTCCATTTCACCGGCCGGCCGATTTTCCGCGACGCCCACCCGACCAGCGGGAACTCGACATAGAGGCGGTTTCGCGTACCGAAATTACCGCCGACATCTTTCGAGATGATCCGTACGTCATCCGCGTCCACGCCCAGCACTTCCGCTATTTCCCGCTTTTGCCGGACCGATCCACCGGATCCGGCGTAGATCGTATAGCGCCCGGTGTCCGCGTCATATTCACCCAGCGCTGCACGTGGCTCCATCGGCACGCCAGTGACGCGGTCGATGACAATCTCCATATCAACGACATGGTCGGCAGCGGTGAACGCTTCATCGGTGCCTTCGCGGTCGCCAAAGAACGTCTCCACGCAGACATTGTCTGGCACGTCGTCCCAAATCGTCGGCGCACCTTGGTCAGCCGCTTTTGCGGTATCGGTAACAGACGGTAACGGTTTGTAATCTATGAGAACGGCTTCGGCGGCGTCTTCCGCCTGCGCGCGCGTGTCGGCTACGACGATGGCCAGAGCCTCTCCGACATAGCGGGCCTTGTCCGCCGGCAATGGTATATGGTTGCCGATAAAGACATCCGATCCGCCAGGACCGTGCAGCTTCATGTCATGTTTGGTTGATGGAAGTGGGCTATGGGGAATGGGCGCCAAACTGTCTGTAATGCAATCTTCGCCAGTCAAAACTGTGAGAACGCCGGGCATCGACTTCGCAACCGAGATGTCGATGTCTTTTATGACGGCGTGCGCATACGACGACCGGACGATAGCCATAAACGCCTGACCGTCCAATGACCAATCGTCACTGAAACGGCCCTGTCCTGTCAGAAGGCGGGCATCTTCCCGGCGGCAGACCGGCTGTCCAATTTTCTGATATTCCATCGATTTTCCGCATTTCTCCCCGCCTATGGGCGGGTATGTAACCACAAGGTTCCATACGTCAGCGTATGGAAGGGGTCAAGGTTAGTCTGGTTTCCGAAATTACTCTTTAAAGCGCCGGTTGAGATGAGACACCAATCCCCCATCCGCCAACATTGCCAGCAAGTGTTCCGGCATCGGTTCACACGGATATTCGTTGCCGGTCTCTTCAACCTGCACGCAGCCATCAACCGCATTAATCGATACATGATGCCCAGAAGCTATGCGGGGCGCGGCAGCACATACCAGCGCCATTAGCCCATGGTTTATCGCATTGCGATAGAAAATTCCGCCGAACGAAGGTGCCAATACGGCTGCCACACCGTGAAAGACCAAGGATTGCGCCGCTTGTTCACGGGACGAGCCCATCCCGAAATTCTTACCCGCGCAGATAATATCGCCTGGACGAACGTTTAGGACAAAATCCGGATCGATCGTCTCAAGACAATGCGCCGCCATCACTTCCATGGGGCTTTTCATATACAATCCGGGTGCCAGAACATCCGTATCGACGTAGTCACCGTAGGCCCAGGTTCTAGCCTTTTCGATAACGCCCGTCTTTCTCACGACAGAAACTCCCGCGGATCGATAATTTCGCCGACGACTGCCGCCGCGGCGACAGTATACGGATTGCCGAGGTATACCTCTGACGAAGCAGCCCCCATGCGGCCACGAAAATTCCGTGCAGTCGACGCGATGCATACTTCACCCTCCGCGAGCACACCGGCGCCATATCCCGCACAGGCACCGCACCCCGTCGGCATCATGATCGCGCCCGCAGCAGTTAGGATCGCGAGAGTACCGTCCGCCGCGGCCGCCGCCATGTCTTTTTGCGACGCCGGTGCAACTAGTAGCCGCGATCCGCTGGCAACTTCTCTGCCACGCAGAACCTCCGCCGCCATTTGCAAATCAACCAGCTTGGCCCCGGTGCACGCACCGATATAGGCCTGATCGATTTTAGTACCGGCCGTTTCGGCGACCGCCGCCGCATTTGCAGGGCTGTGCGGCGCCGCCACTTGGGGCCCAAGGGCCGCAATATCTATACGGTGCGTTTCCCTGACTGGTGCACCCGGGTCGTTCTGCCATCGATCGATATCGCCTGGATGGGCACCTGCGTTGCGAATAAAGTCCGCGGTTATACCGTCACCGGCGATAATGCCGGTTTGGGCGCCGAGCTCCGCCGCCATATTGCAGAGCGTCATACGTTCCGGCATGGGCAAAGTAGAGACTGTGTCGCCGGCGTACTCAATTACCTGATAGTCCCCGCCATCCATGCCTAAGCGGGCACACAACGCGAGCATAATATCCTTCGCGCTGACGCCCGGCCGCATGCCGCCGGTCAACTCAATCCGGATCGTTTCAGGCACCCGGACCCAGGTCTCACCGGTTGCCAGAACGCCTGCCATATCGGTCGCGCCGATTCCGAACATGAAGCACCCGAAAGCGCCGCCCGTCGGTGAATGACTATCCCCGCCGACGACGAACATTCCCGGCTTCAGGTGACCCCGTTCGGGTAGTACCACATGGCAGATACCCTGCATGTCGTAAAAATTGGGCAGGTTCTGATCGGACGCGAACTTACGCGTCATATTCAATATACGCGCGCTTTCAGCGTCAACTGCAGGCACATAGTGATCCGAAATCAACACGACCTTCTCCGGATTCCACACACCGATACCGAGTTTATCGAGGATCGGCTGAACCCTACGGGGGCCACCGGAATCGTGGATCATCGCCAGATCAACCTTGCATATCACGATTTCGCCGGGCGAGACCGTGTCGCGACCGGCAGCATGAGCGATGATCTTCTGGGTGAGCGTGGACGTCACGACGGTAGTTTCCCCGCAGCATGCATCGCCGCCCGCCAGCCAAACACCACTGCCGGCCCCAGCGTGATCCCGGGACCTGGGTAGGAGCCTGACATTAAGGACCCCATATCATTGCCGCAGGCATATAGTCCGGGTATCGGCCTATCTTCCGCATCGAGTACTCGGCATTCAGGATCGGTCGATAGTCCCACGCTGCAGCCGATCTCGGCCGGCCAGACTGCCATTGCTACGTAGGGGCCGGCGCCGATCGGACCTAGACACGGATTTGGTCGATGAGACGGATCACCGTTGAACCGGTTGAGCTCTAAGTCGCCTTTTCCAAAATCCTCGTCCGTACCTGTCTCTGCAAACCGATTATGCCGAGAAACTGAATTGATCAATCCTTCGGCATCAACGCCGATCTTCACAGCGAGATCTTCCAGACTGTCAGCAACCGTGACATAACCGTCCGCAAGATATTTCGACAGGTTCCGCGTTTCAGGATGAATTGCGCCAAGTCCGTATTTCGTCACGAAACCGGTCTCGCAGATCAACCATGCCGGCATCGTGTCGGCGGTTTCGTGCGCCCGGTACATAGCTTCAACAAAATCGTGATAGGACACGGCTTCGTTCACAAAGCGGTGGCCGGCGGCGTTAACCGCAATCAGGCCCGGTTTCGCCCTGTCCATCGCCAGATGAGGATACAGCCCCTCCGATCCGTCGGCCCGTCTTGTAACCGACACCGGTGACCACAGCCCTGCCCCCTGACCCGACGTGTCGATCCCCGCACCCAGCGCGTCAGCCAGCGCGATTCCATCCCCCATATTGGAGTTAGGCGCCATCGAATAGGGTGGCGTTGGATCGGGCATGAAGGCTTCGCGGTATTTCGGATTTCGCGCGAAACCGCCGGTTGCCAGGACAACGCCCTTACGCGCCCGCACGCGCCTGAACCCGTCCGGGGTGTTCAGAATGGCGCCGGTTACGGACTCCCCTTCTTGGATGAATTCTGCAATTGGGCTTTCGAAGAGCACTGGCACGTTCAGTTTTTTCAGACTGTAGAACAGCCGAGCCACCAACGCGTTTCCCATTACCAACCGGGTACCCCGGCGAAATCGGAGACGATCCGTCAGGTACCGCAGCACGATCGACACCGAATGCCGGAGCGCGCCCAGCGACTTGTAGCGCCCGAGCAGGCCGACGATATCAGCCTTACCGACCATCATCCCACCCATCAGCATGAACTCGGGGATCGGAGGACGCACACGGTCGAAATCTTGGCCCAGCACCCTCCCGTCGAAATTCTGAGGGATGATCGCCCGACCGGCCAGTCCAGCACCCGCAAGATTATTGCGGTAGTCGGGATGCACACCACAAGGTAGGAACTTTACGTCGGTTTTTTCCTCCAGGTAGTCGATCACGTCCGGCCCGCAGCGCAGATAGGCGCGTCGGTGTTCGGACGACCTGTCGTCACCAATCATCTGATCGAGGTATTTGGCGGCATCTTCCGCGGAGTCCTCGAAACCAGTGTCTCGGTGCTGCGAATTTCCGGGTATCCACAATGTCCCGGCGGATGTCGCACCGGTGCCACCGACCTGGTCGGCCTTTTCGCATACCACCGCATCCAGACCTTCGAGTGCGGCAACGATTGCAACCGTCATCCCTGCCGGTCCGGCTCCCGCAACCAGCAGATCGGTCTCTATATCCCAGTTCTTATCAGACATCTCAAACCCCGGTACTCTCCCGACAACAATACGCTATTTGCGTTTTGTCGAACAATTCGCCGTGCGTGCTGTGGAGTGAGCGAATGATACTCAATCTGGCAGCGTTTCAATCGGGAGAAGGATTTTAGATCTCGGATTGTCGAAGGGCGCACCCTAGTGATGGGTCAACACGCGGGCTGGGGAAAAGAATTGTCGAGGGCTTACACAGTAGAGCAGGCCCTCCGCCGTCTGCGGCCGCAACAAAGATGACGCAGAGGCGACTCCCCCCCCGACGTCCCCGGTCATACCGTTTCTCACCGTCTCCAATCGTAAATCGCCAAAGATTTCTTGGATCGCGCCGCGGCCGGGCCCTGCAAACACTCGATGTTCTCCAATAGAGAGGCATGCGATCAATCGTTCGGTGGCTTTTTCGAGCGCGCGGCAAACGAAAACGCCCGATTCCACATATGAAATCAGGGGCTTACTTGGGGGCGATCGGGGGCTCGAACCCCGGACCCGCTGATTAAGGGTCAGCTGCTCTACCAACTGAGCTAATCGCCCTCGGCGGCGCGAGGAGTCGCAGAGCGACCGGGCATTGTCGATAGGATTGGTATTCGACCACAACCGGGAACAATGCAAAAAGCACCGTCATCCGTCTCCGCCGCCTGTCCGGGATATCTTTACATCTCGGTGAACGTAAACGTTGATCATAAACCCGATGCCGATCATCAGGGTCAGCATCGCGTTCCCGCCATAGGAAATCAGTGGCAGCGGCACGCCCACGACAGGAATCAGACCCATCACCATCGCAATATTGATGAAAACGTAGAGAAACAACATCGATGTAAGGCCCAAGGCCAAGAGCCGACCAAAGTGAGTGCGTGACCGCAATCCAATAGCGAAACCGTAAATCATGATTAGGATGTAAAGACCGAGAAGCAACAGTCCGCCGGCCATACCGAATTCCTCGGCCATCATGGTAAAGATGAAGTCGGTTTGTTTTTCGGGCAGAAAGTTCAGATGGCTTTGCGAACCCCGCATAAAGCCTTTGCCGAACAATCCGCCGGAGCCGAGGGCAATCTTGGACTGTAGGATATGATACCCGGCGCCAAGAGGATCGCTCTCCGGGTCGAGGAAGGTCAGGATACGTCTCTGCTGGTATGTGCGAAGTGTGCTCCAGACGATTGGCACGGCGGCCCCGGCGGCCGCGAGTACCAGTCCGAATTTCCACAAACGGACCCCCGCCACGAAAAAGACCGCGCCGCCAATCATGATCAGGAACAATGCCGTTCCCAGGTCAGGTTGTTTCAGTACCAATGCGGATGGCAGCGCGATCAGCACAAGCGGCACGAACAAATATGGTATCCGGCGCACGTCCTCCGAAGATACACCATGAAAATAGCGAGCGAGTGCAAGCGTCAACCCGACCTTCATCAATTCGGAGGGCTGCAACGTTATGACGCCCAAATTGATCCAGCGCTGCGCCCCCATCCCAATGGAACCGACCACCTCGACCGCAGCGAGCAGCGCCAGCAGGGCGGCATAAAGGAGGTAAGAATAACGCCACCATAAACGGATATCGACCAGCGCGACCGTGATCAGAATGACCAGGCCGACCGCATAGCGGGCGATCTGGCGCGTTGCCCAGGGGTTCCACGAACCGTTTGCCGCCGAATACAGCATCGCCACTCCGATCGCGGCAGTCGCCGTAACGATCAGAATAAGACCCCAGTTGATTTGGAGCATCTTGTGGCCGAGGCTTAACCGCTGGGGAGATACAAACCCGCGCATTCCGCTCAGGCCTCCTTGCTCTTTGTTTTGCGGCGCATATCAGGGGGCGCTTCGCGGTTGGCAGGGTCGGCTTTCTGCGTCGCCAGCAGCAGATCCCGGGCAATGGGCGCTGCGACCTTGGAACCATCCCCCCCATGCTCGACAACTACAGCCGCCGCATAGCGAGGGTTGTCAGAGGGTGCATATCCAACGAACAACGCATGATCTCGCTCACGCCACGGCCGCCGGTGATTTTTCAAAACCCGCGTTTCGCGTTCGGCCTTGCTGATACGACGCACCTGCGCCGTGCCGGTCTTGCCGGACATTTCCATGCCCTCTTCGGAAATCCGTACCGAATAAGCTGTGCCACCCCGTTCATTGGTGACTTGTTTCATTCCCTCGCATACTATGTCCAGAGAACGGCGGGAAACTTCGAGAGGTTTGAAATCGGGTGTGCTTCCCTGACCCGAGACCTCCGGAGACCGGACAAGACGGGGTTTGACCGCTATTCCCCCGTTGGCCAACCTCGACGTCATAACGGCAAGTTGCAGCGGAGTGGTCAGGATAAAGCCCTGACCAATGCCGGAGATCAACGTTTCGCCCGGCTGCCAGGGCGTGCCGATGAGAGCTTTCTTCCAGGCGCGAGTGGGGACCACGCCACCCTTTTCAGAGGGCAGATCGACACCGGTTTTATTTCCTAATCCGAATTTTTCCGCCATTGCGGCGATCCGGTCCACGCCAACCCGCTTTGCAATGTCATAGAAATAGACGTCGCATGAGTTCTTGTGTGCATCGTACATATCCTGCGCACCATGCCCATGCTTCTTCCAGCAATGGAACCGAGCGTTACCCAGTTGGGTGAACCCTCGACAAAACACTTTGTGTTTCGGGCCGATCAGTTTAGCTTCCAGCGCCGCCAACGCGACGACCATTTTGAACGTCGATCCGGGTGCATACAGTCCTGAGATCGCTTTGTTGATCAATGGCGTATGCGGGTCGTTCACGAGACGGCGCCACGAACGCGAAGACATTCCAGTCACGAATTGATTAGGGTCGAAGCCTGGAGCGGAGGAAAGCACCAAAACATCGCCATTGTGTATATCCATTACAACTGCCGCCGCGCTTCTCTCCTGCTTGAGGCGATCAGCCGCCAGTTTTTGCAGGTCTAGGTCGATAGTCAGTCGCAGATCGTCTCCGGGCTGGCCGTCCTGACGTGATAGCTCCCGTATAACGCGTCCTACCGCATTTACCTCCACCTGACTGTTTCCGGCCCTCCCGCGAAGATTACGATCAAACACGCGCTCGACGCCGTTTTTGCCGATCTTGAAACCCGGTAGTTCGAGCAGTGGATCGCCGGTCACCTCTTTTTCCGAAACCGCCGCGACATAGCCGAGAACATGCGAGAAATCGTGAGAAAACGGATATTGTCGGCTCTGACCAACCTCAATGGATAGGCCGGGAAGATCCGGCGCATTGACCTCGATCCGTGATACATCTTCCCATTGTAAATTTTCGCGAACAGTGACGGGAACAAAACCGCGACGCCGACGGACCTGCCGCAGAATGCGCTGACGCTCGTGATCGCCCAGCGAAATGATCTTTGAGAGCGAATCTAGGATTGCATCGAGGTCCTGAACCTGCTCGGCCACCAAAGACACTCGGTAATTTTCCTTGTTAACAGCCAAGGGCCGTCCGTACCGATCCAGAATACGGCCTCGAAGCGGCGGTAGCAGACGAAGGTTTATCCGGTTCTCTTCCGCCAGCGTGGTGTATTTATCGGACTCGACGACCTGTAGCTGGTACATCCTGCTTGCAAGCAAACCGAGTAGTGCCAGCTTGCCGCCACCAAGCATCGCTACCCTGCGAGAAAAAAGCTTATAGCGGCCGATATCTCTATACATCAGTATCTATGGGACGCAGAATTGCATGCTGAACTCGGGCCAGGAACCAAGCCATGAACGGGAACGCGCCGATCGTCAGCAACGTTTGGAACAACACGGCAACCGGGCTGATAAAGGTCATGTTTAACACACAGACGACTGTCCATGACAGTACCGCAGCGACAACTGCAACCAGCGAGAAGCTCCACCAGATCACCCCGAACGCCTTGCCATGAAAAAAGGTCCGCTGGGAGACAATCGCCCAATTCACAAGCAACAGGGTCAACGCATGCAGACCGATGGGCGAACCCACCAGAATATCTTGCCACAGACCCAGGGCAAATGCTGCGACAACGGGAAACAAATCAGGTCGGTAAATCGCCCAGTAAAAGACTGTCACTAGCCCCACTTCCACCGCAATCTGTCCGTATCCGGGGACATAGACGGGCAACGCCGACAACATGACAAGAATGATGCTCACAACAAAGGGACCCATCAGTCTCACCGATCGATCCAGGCGCTGCATAGCAGTATTGATCATTTCATCCGCGATGGCCTAGCGGTCGAAGGAACAATCTGACCGGCAACCTCGCCAGGAAATTCGGTAATGATGCGGACGTATTCAAGCTGATCAAAATCGGTGAACGGCTTTACACGGATGACACCGTCTTCAACGCTGGAGATCCTTCCTATTGGCAACCCTGCAGGAAAGACACCACCGTGACCCGACGTCACGATGCGATCACCCAGAGTAAAAAGGGCATTGGGAGGCGGGAAAGCAAGTTTCGGCGCGGGGCTGTTGTCACCGGAGAGGATTGCGCGGACCCGCCTCTTTTCACTGACGACGGGAACTCGTGAGTTCAGATCGGTAATCAGAAGGATGCGGGCGGATTGGTGACCAGCCTCGGTGACCCGGCCAACAAGACCCTCGCCGCTGATGACGGCATCTCCTCGGGCGATACCGCTGGCAACGCCACCGTTAATCAGCACGGAACGCACAAATACGCCTCCGGAATCACCTATTACGCGTGCGGCTGAAAAGGAAGTGCCACGCTCTGGAACAAAATTCAGAATTTTGCGCAGGGTCGAATTTTCTGCAGCCAAGGCAAGCGCCGCATTATGCCATTCAAGCAGTCGTGCATTCTGTTCGCGTAGGCTTTCATTCTCTTCGTATACGCTGAAGAAATTTTCGACCCGGTCGATACCGGCAGAGACCGTTGAAATCGGTCGCGCCAACCCGTCCATAATCGGCGCAACGATATCGACGACGCCTGATCGCAAACGCTCAACGGCAACGATTTCCGCCTTGCCCAACAACATTATCGCGAAGGTCGACAGGATCAGAAACAGCAAAGCAAACCTGTTCAGCAGCGCCTTTATAGGCACTGTGACCTTCGCAACCGATGCAGCGCGATGCTTCACTCAAATCCCCCAATACGGGCTTTATCCGGTTTTCCGGGCCATTCCCTAGAATAGGCCGTATTCCGTCAACAAATCGTAGGTATTAACGTCACCCTTAGTACATAGTGGTGAGAACATTCCTTAACGTCCTCATTTCTGCTAGGCAACGGCCGGTGCCCAGAGCAACGCAGGACAACGGCTCTTCCGCAAGCGTGACTGGCAGACCGGTGGCATGGCGCAGCACTAGGTCAATATTACCGAGAAGCGCGCCGCCGCCGGTCATCACGATTCCCTTGTCGACGATATCCGCCGCCAGCTCCGGCGCCGTATGTTCCAGCGCGACTTTCACCGCTTCGATAATCGCGCTGACCGGTTCGGCCAAGCTTTCGGCAATCTGGCGTTCGCTGATGACGAGTTCCTTCGGCACGCCGTTCATCAGATCGCGGCCTTTGATTTCCATTAAGCCGCCGTCTCCGTCGGGCGGCACGCAGGCGGAACCGATTTCCTTCTTGATCCGCTCGGCACTGCCTTCACCAACCAGCAGGTTATTATTGCGGCGGATATAGGCGATGATCGCCTCGTCCATCTTGTCGCCGCCGACGCGCACGGACCGCGAATACACGATTCCTCCCAACGACAACACCGCTACCTCGGTTGTGCCGCCACCGATATCGACCACCATCGAACCGGTCGGTTCTGTAACCGGAAGTCCGGCCCCGATCGCCGCGGCCATCGGTTCCTCGATCAAGAACACCCGGCGCGCGCCAGCGCTTTCAGCCGATTCCTGAATCGCTCTTCGTTCAACCGCCGTCGATCCCGACGGCACACATACGATAACCTGAGGCGCTGAAAAACCGCGCCGGTTATGCACCTTGCGAATGAAATGCTTGATCATTTCCTCAGCGATTTCGAAGTCCGCGATCACGCCATCGCGCAACGGCCGAATAGCTTCGATGTTGCCAGGGGTTCGGCCGAGCATCATCTTTGCCTCATCACCAACCGCAAGTACCTGCTTGCGCCCCTTCACCGACGCGGTCGCAACAACCGACGGCTCATTTAAGACAATGCCGCGACCGTTGACGTAGACAAGTGTGTTGGCAGTACCAAGGTCGATCGCCATATCGGCAGATAGCATTCCGAGCAATTTAGAGAACATGAAACCTCGCTTAGTTCATCGTTCAATCATTCGACCCGTCACCGGCGGCGTTATTTCCGGCCCCGCCAATGACGAATCCTGTTTCAGGCGCTTAAAGCGCTGGGTGCCGTTTTTTCCCGCTTCACCAGCATTTTGTTGAGCGCATTTATGTAGGCGCGGGCGGATGCAACAAGTGTGTCGGTATCGGCTCCCTGCCCGTTTACCGTCTTACCACCCTCTTCCAACCTGATCGTTACCTCCGCCTGCGCATCGGTGCCTTCCGTCACCGCGTGCACTTGGTAGAGTTGCAGTCTGGCGCTACAGCCCGTCAGTTCCTTGATGGCGTTGAAGGTTGCGTCGACCGGACCGTCACCGGTCGATTTAGTCTTACGCTCTTTGTCGTCCACTTCCATTGTCAACTCGGCGGTCTGCGGCCCTACCGACCCACAAACGACCTGCAGGGAAACGAACCGCATGCGGTCATTAACGCGCACGATCTCGTCGTCAACTAGCGTGACGATGTCCTCGTCGAAGACTTCGCGCTTCTTGTCCGCCAGTGCCTTGAAACGACGGAAGGCATCCTGGAAAGCGTTATCGCCGAGGTCGTAGCCCAATTCGCTCAGTTTTTCCTTGAACGCAGCCCGGCCTGACAACTTCCCAAGCACCAGCTTTGATTCATTTAACCCAACAGACTCGGGCGTCATGATCTCGTAGGTGTTGGCGTTCTTCAGCATTCCGTCCTGATGGATGCCGGACTCATGGGCGAAAGCGTTAGCGCCGACGATGGCCTTGTTGGGCTGGACGGTGAAGCCGGTGACCGTTGACACCAGGCGCGAAGCCTTGGTGATCATCTCGGTGTTCACGTTTGTTGTGAACGGCATCGCATCCTGCCGGGTGCGCAAGGCCATCACGATTTCTTCCAGCGCCGCGTTGCCAGCCCGTTCGCCGAGCCCGTTGATTGTGCATTCAACCTGACGCGCACCAGCCTCGACGCCGGCTAACGAATTTGCGACTGCCAGCCCCAGATCGTTATGACAGTGAGTTGAGAACACCGCCTTGTCGCTGTTGGGCACCCGTTCAATAAGCATCCGGATCAGGCCGCCGAATTCTTCCGGCACCGAATAGCCGACCGTGTCGGGTAGGTTTATGCAGGTTGCACCCGCGTTGATCGCCGCTTCAACGCAGCGGCATAGGAAATCGTGCTCCGTCCGCGTGCCGTCTTCCGGCGACCAGTCGACATCGTCAGTAAAATTGCGCGCGTGGCTGACGCTTTCGACGACGTGCTGATAGACCTCATCCGGCTCCATCTGAAGCTTGTATTTCATATGCAATGGGCTGGTTGCGATAAACGTGTGGATACGCGGCCGTGCAGCAGGTTTCAGGGCGTCCGCGGCACGTTCGATATCGCCGCGCCCGGACCGGGCGAGGCCACACACGGTAGAGTTCTTCACCAGTTTCGCGATCTCGTTAACCGCCTCGAAGTCGCCGTTCGATGCGATTGGAAATCCAGCCTCGATGACGTCTACGCCCATTTCCTCCAGGGCTTCTGCGATGCGGCACTTTTCGTCGAGATTCATAGACGCACCCGGCGACTGCTCGCCATCACGCAAGGTGGTGTCGAAAATTATTACTTTGTTTGAATCGGTGTCGACGCTCATTGGAGAGTTCCTCGTGTCTCTTCGTTTCTGACTTAGGCGGTTAGACGTTCGTCCCCTGAATCAAGCTGTGTTTTCACAGTTTTATTCAGGGGCACCTAAGTCGGAGAGCCCCATCACCAACGGTAATTAGCAGCGCAAGCACATCGGACGCACTCGCATACACCGCACTGCGGAACGGGTCCACAGTCGGAGTATCCTGAAAAGTGCTGCTTCTTGCCGTCACCATTGCCATCGCTCGATAAAAAGCGGTTCCGGATCATCGTTTTTGCGCACCGAGGCACCGGGTAGCCCCGTCTGTGCATCACAATCGTTAACATTCGAGGTTAACTTTTTATTATTACGCTGTTTTTACCGGCGAGTGCAACGATTTTGTGGGCCGATTCCAGAGGTTTTTGACCGGGTCCGCCACATGCGAACCCGGTTACCGGGAATCAGTTCTTGGTCTTGTCGACTAAAGCCCCTTCCTTGATCCACGGCATCATATCGCGCAGCTTGGCGCCAATTTCCTCGATACCATGCTCCTCGCCGTGCCGACGCATCGCTTTGAAACTCGGTTGGCCAGCCTTATTTTCAAGCACCCAGTCGCGGGTGAACTTGCCCGTCTGGATTTCTCGCAGCACATCGCGCATGCGATCCTTTACCGAATCGTCGATCAGGCGGGGGCCGCTGACAAGATCGCCGTATTCCGCGGTATTCGAGATCGAGTACCGCATATTGGCTATACCCCCCTCGTAAATTAGGTCGACGATCAGCTTAACCTCGTGGAGGCACTCGAAATAGGCCATTTCCGGTGCGTAGCCCGCTTCAACCAGCGTCTCGTACCCGGCGGTGATCAGCGATGTCAGGCCGCCGCACAATACGGCCTGTTCGCCGAACAGATCGGTTTCGCATTCCTCGCGGAAAGTTGTCTCGATAATACCCGATCGACCGCCGCCAATGGCCGACGCATAAGAAAGGCCGATTTCGAGCGCATTGCCGGATGCATCCTGTGCAACGGCAATCAGGCACGGCACGCCGCCGCCACTGACAAACTCGGACCGGACGGTATGGCCGGGGCCTTTGGGCGCAACCATAAATACATCGAGATCCGGACGTGGTTCGATCAGTCGGAAATGAACCGACAGACCATGCGCGAACGCCAGGGCAGCGCCTTCTTTCAGATTGTCTCGTAATTCGTCGACATAGAGGTCCGCTTGCAATTCATCGGGCGCCAGGATCATGGTCACATCAGCCCAGGCGGCCGCATCTGCCGGCGTCATGACCTTTAACCCGGCGTTCTCCGCCTTGGGAATGCTGGCCGATCCCTCTCGGAGGCCAACGACCACTTCCGTCACGCCGGAGTCTTTTAGGTTGTTAGCGTGGGCATGGCCCTGACTGCCGTAACCGATGATCGCGACTTTCTTGTCCTTGATCAGATTAACGTCTGCATCCCGGTCGTAATAAACTCTCATCGTTCTACCTTTCCACGTAGAAATTCTTCGTTAGCTGCAAGCTGTGGCGCGCTTTCTAAAGCTCCGACTTGCCGCGCGCAATAGCCACCACACCCGTTCGTGAAACATCGACCAGGCCAAGCGGTTCCATCAGATCGACAAACGCATTCAGCTTCTCCGTCGCACCGGAGATTTCGAACACGAAAGATTCATTCGTGCTATCGATCGCCCGTGCTCGGAAGATATCCGCGATCCGCAGCGCCTCGACCCGTTTATTGCCCTTGCCGGCAACTTTGACCAGTGCCAGCTCGCGTTCGACGCTGGCACCCTCGGTCGTCAGATCGACAACCCGGTGAACCGGGACAAGACGATCAAGCTGGGCCTTGATCTGTTCGATGATCATTGGCGTCCCGGATGTCACGATCGTGATCCGGCTGATCCCTTCATCGGCGTCGGTTTCCGCGACCGTAAGGCTTTCGATGTTATAGCCCCGACCGGAAAATAGCCCGATAACACGGGCTAGCACGCCCGCTTCGTTGTCCACCAATACCGCGATGGTATGCCGTTCTATCGTATCGTCCACGACCACGTTTTCCGCTCCGTCATCCTGAGTTACACCTGCGCTATTTCCGGACGCGCTAGACCAGCACCATGCCTTCTTCAGAGACAGGTTTTGATGCCTCGTCTTCCGGGCCGAGCAGCATCTCGTTGTGTGCAGCGCCCGACGGAATCATAGGGAAACAGTTTTCCGTCTGATCGACCCAGATATCGGCGATCACAGGCCGGTCAATCTCGATCATTTCCTGGATCACGTCATCGACCTCGTCAGGCCTCTTGGCCCGCAGCCCCACCCATTGGCATGCTTCCGCGAGCTTAACCAGGTCCGGCAACGCATCGGTATAACTTTCCGCGTAGCGGCCGCCGTGCAGCAGTTCCTGCCACTGACGGACCATGCCCATATACTGGTTGTTAGTAATGAAGACCTTCACCGGCGCTCGGTACTGAATCGCGGTCGACATTTCCTGCATATTCATCAGGAATGATGCCTCGCCGGAAATATCGACTACCAACGACTCGGGATGCGCCACCTGGACGCCAATCGCAGAGGGCAGTCCATATCCCATCGTCCCCAAGCCACCGGACGTCATCCACCGATTAGGCTCATTGAACTTATAGAACTGCGCCGCCCACATCTGATGCTGACCTACTTCCGTCGTGATGTAACAGTCCATGTCCTTGGTATTCTCGTAAAGGCGCTCGATCGCGAATTGCGGCTTGATGACCGAACCGGACTGATCGTATTTCAGACAATCCATGCTACGCCAATCGTTGATCTGGCTCCACCAAGCCTTCATTGCTCTCGCATTAGTCTTAAACTCCTTGTCTTTCCAGACCCGTAGCATCTGGTCGAGCACGCTACCGACATCGCCGACAATCGGAAGATCAACTGCGACGTTCTTGTTAATGGAGGATGGATCGATATCGATGTGGATTTTTTCCGAATTGGGCGCGAAAGCGTCCAGCCGGCCGGTAATCCGATCATCAAAGCGAGCACCGACTGCAACAATCAGGTCTGCATCGTGCATCGCAAGATTTGCTTCATAGGTGCCGTGCATCCCCAGCATACCGAGAAATTGCTTATCGGTTGCGGGATATGCGCCAAGCCCCATCAGAGTGAGGGTGATGGGTGCGCCGGTCAGCTTCACCAAACGGCCGAGCTGCTTGCTCGCCTTAGGGCCGGAGTTGATAACGCCGCCACCGCAATAAAAAAGCGGCTTTTTAGCCGATGCGATCATCGAAACCGCTTTTTCGATTTCGGATTTCCCGGCCTTCATGGTCGGTTGATAGGTACGATGCTCGACCTGAGAGAAATCCTCGTACTGGCCGAGACCCATCAGTATGTCCTTAGGCAGGTCGATGACGACCGGGCCAGGCCGGCCGCTGCGTGCCACGTAAAATGCTTCATGCATAACGCGCGGCAGATCCTCCATCCGCTTAACCAGGTAGTTGTGCTTGGTGCAAGGCCGCGTGATCCCTGTCGTGTCCGCTTCCTGGAAGGCGTCATTGCCGATCAGATGTGTCGGAACCTGACCGGTCAGGCAAACAATCGGAATACTGTCCATCAAAGCATCGGTCAGCCCGGTAACGGCGTTGGTTGCGCCGGGACCAGACGTGACTAGAACTACACCGACCTTTCCGGTGGACCGGGCGTAACCTTCCGCCATGTGCACAGCACCGCCTTCCTGACGAACGAGAACGTGCCGAAGCTGATTCTGCTGAAATATCGCATCGTAAATAGGTAGCACAGCACCGCCGGGATAACCGAACACGGTGTCGACACCCTCATTCAACAACGCCTGAATAATAATCTCGGAGCCGTTCATACTCTTACCAGCCATCGCTGTTCCCCCTCGTCTATCGTTAAATACGGACGGGTTTCGAAAGACTGCGCTAAGGAAAAATCGGTCCACGGGCCGGACCTGTCGCATCCCCGAACGTATTTCGCAAGGCACAATCAGAGCGAAGCGGGAAACTATCCCCGGTATTCTAGGGGGTCAACAGAAAATTACTAATTTCTGGAAAGGTTTTACCAATTGTTTTTTGCGATAATTTCATATTGATGGTAATTTCCGAAATAATCTGATTCCGAAACCACGTTGTTTGACGTTTGGCATAGCGCCGAGTATCGCGCTTGCACAGTTCTGTCATGCGATCGCGGTCGATTGTGCCCTCGATAAATTCGCTGATAGGTAGCACGCCAACAGCCTTCAACAACGGAAAATCAGGTTGGGGATCGGTGGCGAGAAACAGCTCGACCTCTTCTACCGCGCCGGCGCCGATCATTCTCTCGACCCGGGCATCGATTGCATTGTAAAGATCATCACGCGGCGGAGCAGTCACGATCGTCAGGAAACGCAGGTCACCCGGCGCGGATACAGGCTCGCCGGTCTGCCAGTCGGAAAGCGTCCTGCCGGTATGCTGGAATACTTCGAGCGCCCGAACGATGCGCTGGCCGTCAGCCGGGTTCAGTCGCAACGCCATTTCCTGATCGACCGCGGCAAGGTCGCCGTGAAGCGTGCTAGGTCCGTCGGTTTCAAGCCGGCGGTTCAACCTGGTGCGAATATCGGGCGGAATATCTGGAATTTCGTGAAAACCAGTCATCAGCGCCCGCAGGTACAGTCCGGTGCCGCCGACCAGGATCGGAAGCTTTCCCGAGGTGTGACATGCAGCGATGACATCGAGCGCGTCCTTGCGCCAAGTTCCTGCCGAGCTGCGTTCGCCACGACCAAGAATGCCGTAGAGATGATGGGGAACGGTCGCCTCGTCACGGGCATCCGGGCGGGCCGTCACCAGTTTCAGATCGCTGTAGACCTGCATAGAATCCGCATTGACGATCTCACCGTCAAACGCCCGAGCTATCTGGAGCGCCAGCCCGGATTTGCCGCTCGCCGTCGGCCCACCGACGACAATGACCGGTTTCCCGGTCAACCCTTCGAGATATTGAGCGCGACAAAGCGTTGCACGCCGCCACTCTCGATAAGAACCAGGATGGTATTCAGCTTTGCCCTCTTCGCCTGTTTGATCTTTTTCAGAACCTGATCGGGTGTCGTCACGACCTGCTGATCAGGGCCGATCTTACGAATGATGGCGCCTGCGGGTATCCGTTTTTCGGCTGCGGGGCCTTCGGGCGTTATCTTCGTCACCACGACGCCTTTCATCGTGTCTTCGAGCTTGAACTGTTCGCGTAACGCCGGAGTAAGAGTTGAGAGCGCCATTCCCAGCTCATCCACTACCACAACCGGTGCCGGTTTATGCTTGTGATCCGGTGTCGTTGCCGCAAGTTTCGCATCGTCTTCAGGAAATTCACCAAGTGTCACCGACAGACGGACACGTTTACCATTGCGCCAAACTTCGACGCCGACCGCTTTACCGATCGATGTTTCAGCAACGATCCTTGGCAACCGGCGCATTTCGCCGACGATTTTGTTATCGAATTTGAGAATGACGTCACCAACCTTGATTTTGTACTTCTCGGCAGGTCCTTCTTTGGTGAGAGACGCCACCAGCGCACCAGTCGCTTTTTCAAGACCGAGGCTCTGCGCTATTTCATCTGTAACCGTCTGGATGCGCACACCGAGCCAGCCGCGCCGCGCCTTTCCAAATTTCTGTAGCTGTTCGATAATCGGACGCGCCAGGTTGGCGGGGATGGCGAACCCGATACCGACGCTGCCACCGGACGGTGAGAAAATCGCCGTGTTGATGCCAATGACCTCACCCTTCAGGTTGAACATCGGGCCGCCGGAATTACCTCGGTTGATGGAAGCGTCTGTCTGAATGAAATCGTCGTAAGGGCCAGAATTTATGTCGCGCTGACGGGCCGACACGATGCCGGCAGTCACGGTGCCGCCGAGACCGAACGGATTGCCGATCGCCACCACCCAGTCGCCGACGCGGGTTACACCTGAATCACCGAACGGCACCGCGGGTAGTGGCGATTTGGGCTCTACTTTTAAAAGCGCGAGATCGGTTTTCGGGTCTCGGCCGATCAGTCTCGCTTTGAGTTTCGAGTCATCATGCAACGTCACCGTAATTTCGTCTGCTTCGGCAATAACATGATTGTTAGTGACCACATATCCGTTCTTGCTGATAATGAACCCGGAACCCAGCGACATGGCGCGTCGCTGTGGCGATTCGCGCTGCTGGCGATCGAAAAATTCCTTGAAAAAATCCTGGAATGGCGACCCCTCCGGGAACTTCGGCAGCTGCGGTCTGCCCTTCTCGGTCTTCTGCTGCACCTGGGTTGTCGAAATATTCACGACGGACGGCAGCAGACGTTCTGCCAAGTCTGCAAAGCTGTCTGGTGCTCCTCGCGCATGAGCCGGCGCTGAACCGAATGTCAGCCCGGCGGTTAAGACCACCAATACCGGAATAATTCGGGATGCAAGCGTCACGTCACTTCTCCTGTCACTCTTGTCGCGATTGGGCGATGACAACACGTCGCCGATGCCGATTTACGCCGTGGGACGGCAATCGACTATAAGTTTTATACTCAGTTTTTTACCAGCCAGATTATCCCGACCCCCACAGTCGCCGCCAGCAGGCCGGCGCTGCGAAGCGATGATGCAGGAACACGTTCGATATGGAGCGCCATCTTTCGCATCCCATCCGGAAACAGAGCGTAAAGGCCTCCCTCCAGCACCAGTATCAGCGCTATCGCGACGATCAGTTCGTCAGGCATCTCGCTGCCAACCCCTTCAGGCTATTTGTCGATACTCGACTTGGCGCGGCTACTGTCTCCCGGCAGGTCGTTGAAAAACCGGAAGAACTCGCTATCTGGAGACAGAACCATAGTCGTGCCGTCCGTTAGCGCCGCACCATAGGCCTCCATGGACCGGTAGAACGCGAAGAACTCCGGGTCCTGACCGAAGGCCGAATTAAGAATCACCGTCTGCTGGCCTTCGCCTTCACCACGCAATATCTGCGCTTTCCGTTGGGCTTCGGCGAGAATAACCGTTCGTTCGCGTTCGGCCTCCGCCTGAATCCGTGCTTTGATCTCGGCGCCCTCGGCGCGTAGCTTCGCTGCCTGAGCGACACGCTGCGAGCGCATCCGGTTGTAAACCGATTCACTAGTCGTCGGCGGCAGATCGGTCCGACCGATCCGGACATCGACCACTACAATGCCGAAATCCTTGGCCTGACGTTTCAACTCGGTGGTGATCCGGCTCATCACATTGTCGCGCTTGCTGGAGAGCATGTCCGCAAGAAGAACTCGACCGACCTCGGCTCTAACCGCCGAATTCAGAATGCGGCCAAAAATGTCGATGAAGTTGATTTCGGTATCGGCACGCAGCTTGAACCGCAACGGTGAAACAATGCGGTAGCGAACGAAGGCATCGACGTTAATTCGCTTCTGGTCGGCGAGGATAATTTCCTGCGCCGGGGGGTCGAGGCTAAGGATACGCTTGTCATAGTACGTCGCCGTCCGCCACGGCAGCTTCGCGTGGAGGCCGGGCCGGGGTTCTTCGTGCCGCGGCTGCCCGAATTCCAGAATGAGGGCCTGCTGGGTCTGGTGCACTGTGTAAAGCGAGCTGAAGGCAACAATCCCGCCAATGATGACGACGACGCCCAGGACAATGAGTCTCAGATTTGTCATTGGGTTGCTCCCTGCGAACGTTTCTTAAGCTCGGGCAGCGGTAGATAAGGTACCACACCGGCACCGCCCTGCCCTTTGTCGACGATAACCTTTTCAGACTTGCTCAGAACATCCTGCATCCGTTCCAAGTACAATCGGCGCGTCGTGACGTCCTTGCCGGTTTTGTAGGCGTCGTAGACCGACAGGAACCGCTTGGCTTCACCGTCCGCTTCCTTGATCAAGCGCTCGCGGTAGGCGGCGGCCTGCTCAAGCTGGCGCGACGCCTCACCCTTTGCCTTCGGCACGATGTCGTTTCGGTATGCTTCGGCTTCGTTCTGCTGGCGCTCCTTGTCCTGACGGGCGCGCTGAACGTCGTTAAAGGCGTCGATGACTTTCTGCGGCGGATCGACTTTCTGCATCTTGACGTCAGCGATAAACACGCCGGCCTTGTAATCGTCCATTATCCGCTGCAGCACGTCGCGGGTTTTGGCTTCCACCTCGGTTCGCTTGGTCGCCAGCACTTCTTCAAGCGGCGTCTGACCGACAATTTCACGGATCGAACTTTCTGCGGCCAATTTTACGGTCGTCTGAGGGTCCCGAATGTTGAACAGGAAGTTCGGTGCATTCTTGATACGCCACTGAACAACGAAGTCGATATCGATGATGTTCTGATCACCGGTCAGCATCAAGCTTTCCTCGGCGACATCGCGGACATTGTCGTTACGTCCAACCGAGCCGAGAGACCGGAAACCGATGTTTGTCTGGTTAGTTTTCTCGACGTTGGGCTTCTGAACGGAGCCGATCGGCCACGGCGCCCAAAAATTCAGGCCCGGCTGAGTGGTGTTAACGTAACGGCCGAAAAGAAGTTCGATACCGTTTTCACCCGGCTGCACACGGTATAGCCCGCTGAGCAGCCAGACGGTAATAACAAGAAGTAGAGCGATAATAACTCCACGTGCACTGCCGAAACCGCCGGGCAGAATGTTTTTCACCCGGTCCTGGCCTTTGCGGATCAGGTCCTCGATGTCGGGCTGTCCGCCTGAACCGCCGCCGCTTCCGCCGCCGGACGGCTTGCCGCCCCAGGGTCCTTGTCCGCCGCCGTTACCGCCGCCTCCCCAAGGGCCGCCTCCGCCCCCGCCTTGCTGTTTCCATGGCATGACTCTAATTCCTATCTATGAGAGTTATTGCGGACATTATGAACGTTCGAACGTTACTGAAAGCTGATTTCGTGTGGACGGGGCCTTTCTACCCGACCGCGCGCCTTATATGATAGCTAGCCCGTGTGTGCAATGCGGGTCTTTTCCTATATGTTGTCGATATTGTGACCCCGCCGGAGAAGTCAAGCATGGCGCACCCCACCGAATCCGAAATTCAAACAGCCTTAAGTGGCATAAATCTACCCGACTCCGACCAAAATATTGTTGATTCCGGCGTCATAAATAACCTCGTGGTAAAGGACGGACACGTCCAATTTGCACTGGAAATCGATCCGGCAGACGCGGAAAAGATGGAACCCGTCCGCAAAGCCGCCGAAGATGCCGTAAAATCGTTAGGCGGAATTCTGTCCGTCACAGCCGTGATGACGGCTCATCGCGAAGCACAACCCGAACCGCAGCAGCAGCCACAAAAAAGCCAGGAACCGCAACAACAGCAAAAGGAACTGCTCCCGCAGGTCGGTGCGATTGTCGCTGTCGCCTCTGGCAAGGGCGGGGTCGGAAAATCAACCACCGCCGCTAACCTCGCCGTCGCGTTTCGCCAGATGGGCCTGCGCACCGCCATGCTGGATGCCGACATCTACGGCCCCTCGCTGCCGACTATGATGGGTATCACCGGCCGGCCATCATCACCCGACGGGAAAACGATCATCCCGATGGAAGCGCACGGCGTGACGTGCATGTCGATCGGTTTCCTCGTGCCTCAGGACACGGCCATGATCTGGCGCGGCCCGATGGTGATGGGTGCGCTGGAACAGATGATGGGCGATGTGGACTGGGGCCCGCAAGATGTTCTCGTTGTCGACATGCCGCCGGGCACCGGCGACGCCCAGCTAACGATGGCGCAGAGGGTTCCGCTGGCTGGCGCGGTCATCGTGTCGACCCCTCAGGATCTATCCCTGATCGATGCCAAGAAAGGACTCAACATGTTCCGCAAAGTGGACGTGCCGGTTCTTGGGATCGTCGAAAACATGAGTTACTTCCTTTGTCCGAACTGCGGCGAGCGGTCCGATATCTTTGCCCACGGCGGGGCCGCGCAGGCCGCCACCCAGATTGGGGTCGACTTTCTGGGCGAGATTCCGCTGGAAATGGCCATCAGGGAAGGCGGCGACAACGGCACGCCGATAGTGGCAGCTGACCCCGAAGGGGATTATTCGAGAGCGTACCGCGCCATCGCGGAATCGGTATGGGCCAAAGTAGGCAGCAGCGCATCGCAAACCCCGACTCCAAATATTTCCTTCGAATAGACGAAAGCACACGGGATATGAGTTCCGCCGACATACCGTTCCGCAAGGAAATGGCATATGAATATGGCACCGCTCAAGGCGTCGCGTCGGGCGTGCGTCGCATTGTCGCCGAAAACCCCAGTGCCTTCACCCATGTCGGCACCAACACCTACATCGTCGGCGAGGGCGAGGTCGCGGTGATCGATCCCGGACCGATGATCGAGCAGCATGTCGAAAACATCAAAGACGCTCTGGCCGGTGAGACGGTAACCCACATAGTTGTCACCCACACCCATATGGACCATTCGCCGGCATCCAATTGGCTGAAACAGCTGGTGGACGCACCCATCGTTGGTACCTATCCCAGCCCTCTGAACGGCGGCCAGACAGTGGAGGCGCATCAGGAGGATTTCGCGCCCGACGAGGAGATCGCGAATGGCGACATCATTGCCGGCCCGGGATGGACGCTGGAAGCGGTTCATACGCCCGGGCACATGTCGAACCATCATTGTTTCGCGCTAAAAGAGAACAATCTGCTGTTTTCGGGAGATCACGTGATGGGTTGGAACACCACCATCGTGTCGCCGCCCGACGGCAATATGCGGGAATACCTGGACAGCCTGCGGGTGTGCCTCGCCCGCGACGAGGATCTCTATCTACCTGGTCATGGCCCTGAAATTACCAACACCAAACCCTTCGTCCAGGCCTATTTGAACCATCGGCTGATGCGCGAGGCACAGATCGCAAAATTTCTGGATGAAGGTGCAGACACGATCCCAGAACTAGTGCGCCGGATCTACACGCATTTGCCGGAGAAAATGCATGGCGCGGCAGCACGTTCGGTACAAGCGCATATGGAACACATGGTTGGAACCAACCGCGCCATCTGCGACGGGCCGGTAACAGCCAGTTCCGTCTTCGTGCCGGGACCGGCATCAGCGTAAGTAACTTCGTATCGGCGACGTTCTAACGGATTGCCGCTTTCCGGAAGGTCTCGGAATGACGGGGACCGCACATGCATCCCCGACGTGGCTATCGGTTGTCGCGCTGGCGGTAGCGGAAGTATGTGGGGTAAACGTGTAGTACGTCTCGGCGGCAATTCTCTCTGACACAGCGCGGGAAGCAGGAATTCGGACACTGCGTTAGGCAACACTGTCCGCCAGCGTTCAGGAGGTTTTAGTCATGGGCGCCTTGCTCTGAGCGATTATCGGATTGTCTGACCGCTTCGATCCACGCAGGTCGCGCTATCGCTCGACCTCCCGGGCGAGATCATGGATCGAATAGTGTTAGTTGTCCGACATCAAACACTGCGACCTATTTGACGACCAGAGAAGCATAAAATGGAGCTCGCCGATGGGCGAAAACTAGGGGTGGATTTCGATCCGGGTGCCGTCGGAAACCATCTGCCAGATTTCGTCCATTTCCCGGTTGGTCAGCGCAATGCAGCCCTGCGTCCAGTCCAGCTTCGGATGACCAACGTCCTTAGCGCTCCAATTGGTTGGCAGACCGTGGATCATGATCTGGCCGCCGGGGTCGACGCCAAGCTGGGCAGCGCGGGCCCGATCACGCTCATTCGGATACGAGATATGCAGAGCTCTATAAAACTTCGATCGATCTGAGTCGATCCGGTAGTCGATAGTGTAACTGCCTTCCGGCGTTTTCGCGTCCCCTTGACGTGACTTATGGCCCTCGGGATACCGGCCCAGCGCCACGCGATAAACTTTTAGCACCCGGTCACCGCGCATCAGCACCAGCCGGCGCTCGCCCTTCAGCACCACCACGCGATCAGCCTTGAACGGCGTCAACATGGCGACGTCGCCGGAACCGGCCTGCAAAGGCCCGCCGAGCGTCAGCGTCAAAATTAAAACAAGTGCTGAAAGCAGCTGCAATTTCCGTCCCCGTGTCCGGTTCATCAATTCCGGAAAACAGATTTAAACCAGAAGGTTAACGGTTGGCAAACACGGAGAAAAAGAGGTCCGACAATTCACACAGTTGTGACACGGTCGAGAACGAGGAACGAGTAATCGAAATCGTCTTGCTTGCCCGCTTCATGCCGTTCACGCGAAGTTTCGATCCAGCCGGAAGATAAACCCGCCGGAAACGACACGTCGCCGATGACCTCAGCGTGCACTTCAGTCAGATAAATCCGATCCGCAATCGAAAGAGCCTCCTCGTACAAGGCAGCACCGCCGATAATAAATGTCTCGTCGCCGCCGAGCGATTTCGCTCCTTCAACGGCCTCTTCCAGCGAATAAAAGACCTCGACCCCATCCGCCGTGAAATCCGCATTTCGGGTAATGACGAGATTCAATCGGCCGGGCAAAGGCCGGCCGATTGAATCGTATGTCTTGCGTCCCATGACGATGGGTTTGCCCATCGTCACTGCCTTGAAATATCGAAGGTCGCCGGACAACTTCCACGGCAGTTCTCCATCGCGGCCAATGATGCCGTTTTCCGCGACGGCGACGATCAGTGAAACTCGCAAATCGTCAGACCGCGACGGCGGCCGGGATATGCGGGTGGAAGCGATACCCATCCAGGGTGAAATCGTCGTAGGTAAATCCGAATATATCGTCAACCGCGGAATTCAGCGACATCCTTGGCAGCAGATATGGATCGCGCAGCAACTGCTGGTCGGCCTGCTCGATATGATTGGCGTAAAGATGCGCATCGCCCAGTGTGTGAACGAAATCGCCTGGCTGCAGCCCTGTCGCCTGCGCGATCATCAGCGTCAGCAGCGCGTAAGACGCGATGTTGAACGGCACGCCGAGAAATATATCAGCGCTGCGCTGATATAGTTGACACGACAGTTTTCCGTCGGCGACATAGAACTGAAACAGGCAATGACATGGGGGCAGCGCCATGTTTTCGATCTGCGGCACGTTCCAGGCGCTGACGATCAGGCGCCGCGAATCCGGATTGGTCCTGATCTGATCGACCACATTCGAAATCTGGTCGACCGTGGTGCCGTCACCGACACCCCAGGACCGCCACTGGGCGCCATACACCGGGCCTAGATCGCCATCTTCGTCCGCCCATTCGTCCCAGATCGATACTCCATGATCGTTCAGATAGGCGATATTGGTATCGCCCTTCAGGAACCATAAAAGTTCGTGGATAACCGATTTGGTATGGATCTTCTTGGTCGTAACCAGCGGAAAACCCTCCGCCAGATCGAAGCGCATCTGGTGCCCGAACACGCTGTACGTGCCGGTTCCTGTGCGGTCTTGCTTGCGCGCGCCGTTGTGGCGAACGCGGCGCATGAGTTCGAGATATTGCTGCATGTCCCCTGATTCTGCCTGATTTGCCCTGTTTCCGCTTTTGGAGGTTCACTTTAATTTAAGGCCGAATCACCCTATGTTAATAGCGCCGGCTTGCCGGCTATGGCGATAAACGGCTTGTGTAATAAGCACAGTGGACCCGGGGGCAGTACCCGGCGCCTCCACCAAATTTCCGTTTTCGCCGGTATCCTGCGGGATCCGGCGCACGGTATGGGGGCGAAATAGGATCGACACGTGTCTAAAGACAGGTTTTTTGCCCGGTATGGTACCGCCGTTAGCGGGCCGTTTTTACAAGTGCCAATGATAACGATTTGGCCCTCGCTGCCTAATTATTAGGTAAGCGCGGTTCGGAGGGACGCCGGGCAACAGAAGTCCCTCCACTTAGGCTCTTTTTAAAACTCTATCGGTGACGGCCCGCTCCGCCTCCCGATGCCCCACAACGGGGCCCTCGTGGAGGCTTGAGAGGGGAGACGGCCGGAGTGGTGCTGCGTCGACGGAAAATACACGTTCGGCTTGCGGTTTCGTCCAGCATGCCATAAGAGTTCCGCCGCCATGTCGGAAGATTTGATGGATTATCAGGCTCTGGTAGAGCGGGCGATGAAGGGTGTCGTGCGCAGTGTCCTGCTGCGGGTCGCTGAAGACGGTCTACCTGGTGAGCACCATCTATACATTACATTCCGGACCGAACACGAAGGCGTGAAAATCGCAGACCGTCTCATTGCGAAATATCCCGATGAAATGACCATCGTTCTTCAGTACCAGTTCTGGGGCCTGGAGATTTCGGAAAACGCCTTTGAAATTACACTCAGTTTCTCGGGCAAAAACGAACGTTTGTTAATCCCGTTCGATGCCGTCGTCGGTTTTGCCGACCCATCCGTCAACTTCGGGCTCCAATTCAAACCTACGATGGGTGACGAACTGACTGATGCCATGGACCCTCAGTATTTGGACCCAGCGGAAGACATCATAGATCGCACATCGGGTGACGACAGCGGCCAGCCGGGAGAAGACGATGATCAGGATAGTGGCGATCAAAAGACCGGCGAAGTCGTCGCTCTCGACGCGTTCCGTAAAAAGAAAATTTGATACCCTACCAACAGACCCAAAGCGGAGCCTGAACAATGGCTGACAACACTTTTCACGAGATGTTTCCGCTCGGCAAAGACACCACCGAGTATCGCAAGCTGACATCTGAGTTCGTATCGACCGCTGAGTTCGATGGTGAAGAAGTGCTTGTCGTCGATCCAGAAGGCATCAAATTGCTGACTGCCGAGGCGTTTGGCGACATTGCCCATTATTTGCGGCCCAGCCACCTGCAGCAGCTTTCGAATATCCTCGAAGACGACGAAGCGTCCGACAATGACCGGTTCGTTGCCCTGGATTTGCTTAAGAACGCCAATATCGCATCCGGCGGTATCCTGCCGATGTGCCAAGACACCGGCACTGCCATCGTGATGGGCAAGAAAGGCCAAAACGTCTGGGTGAAAGGCAACGATGAAGCCGCGATTTCCGATGGCGTGCTAAAGACCTATCAGGAGCGAAATCTGCGCTACTCAAACGTCTCACCACTGTCGATGTTTCAGGAAGTGAATACCGGCAACAACCTGCCCGCACAGGTGGACGTCTATTCGACGGCCGGCGATGCCTACAAGTTCCTGTTCATCGCCAAGGGCGGAGGATCGGCGAACAAGACGTTCCTTTATCAGCAAACGCCCGCAGTTCTGAATGAAGAGAAAATGGTTGCTTTTCTGGACGAAAAAATCCGGACCCTGGGAACAGCTGCCTGCCCTCCGTATCACCTTGCGGTAGTTATTGGCGGCACTTCCGCCGAGTTGAACCTAAAAACGGTCAAACTCGCCAGTACGCGATACCTGGACAACCTGCCAACCCACGGCAACGAATTTGGTCAGGCGTTCCGCGACCTTGAGATGGAAGGAAAAATTCTCGAGTTAACGCGCAAAATGGGAATTGGCGCGCAGTTCGGTGGCAAATACTTTTGTCACGACGTACGCGTCGTAAGGCTCCCGCGCCACGGCGCCAGCGTACCCATCGGGCTTGGCGTGTCGTGCTCCGCAGACCGTCAGGCGCTGGGTAAGATTACTAAGGACGGCATTTTCATCGAACAACTAGAAATGAACCCGGCCAAGTATATGCCGGAAATCGAAACCGGCGACCTTCCAGAAAAGGTCGTCGAGATAGACCTGACTAAACCCATGGACGATATCCGCGAAATTCTAAGCGGCTGCATGGTCAAAACGCGCCTGTCTCTGACGGGTCCGATGATCGTCGCCCGCGACGCAGCGCACGCAAAGATCAAGGAACGCCTGGACGCGGGCGAGCGCATGCCGGACCATTTCCGAAATCATGCGATCTACTATGCCGGTCCCGCTAAGACGCCGGACGGATACGCTTCCGGTTCTTTCGGCCCAACAACTGCCGGGCGCATGGATTCCTACGTTGCGGAATTCCAGGCGAAGGGCGGTTCCCACGTGATGTTGGCGAAAGGTAATCGTTCGAAACAGGTTACCGATGCCTGCAAAGAGCATGGCGGGTTCTATCTCGGTTCCATCGGCGGCCCGGCCGCTCGCCTGGCGCAGGACTGCATCAAGAAAGTCGAATGCGTTGAATATCCGGAACTCGGGATGGAGGCGATTTGGCGGATCGAGGTGGAGGACTTCCCCGCCTTCATCGTTGTTGACGACAAAGGTAACGACTTCTTCGCAAATATCTGATCTCCACCGATGGCGGTGTTGCCGGACCTTATCGAACCCGGACTGACGACGATGTTCTGCGGGTCAGCAGCGAGTTCCGCATCTGCGCGCGTGGGTGCGTATTATGCCGGTCCGGGCAACCGTTTCTGGACGGTCTTGCATGAATCTGGCCTCACCCCGCATCTCTTTGCGCCCGCGGAATTTCAGGAATTGTTGTCGTTAGGGATCGGCCTGACCGATCTTGCCAAACATGAAGCCGGCATGGACGTCGGGCTGTCATCGGCGGCATACAATGCAGATGCCCTGCATGCCAAAGTGGAAGCTGCTGCCCCGGCGATTCTGGCTTTTACCGGTAAACGCCCGGCAGGGCTGTTTCTGCTGAAAACACTGGGCATGAGCATAACGGATTACGGCGAACAGCCTGTTCGTCTCGGAGGCACAAGAATATTCGTCCTTCCTTCCCCTTCCGGAGCGGCGCGGCGTTGGTGGTCGGCCGAACCGTGGCATACACTGGCGGCCAGACATCGTGAACTTCGGGAAGTCACATGAAATTCTGCGTATTCGGTGCCGGCGCTGTCGGCGGATTTGTCGGCGGCATGGTCGCGCAAGGACACGCCGACGTATCCCTCGTTGCCCGCGGCGAGCATCTGTCGTCACTTCAGGCCAATGGGCTGAAGGTAATCACCCAAGACAACGAATTCGTCGTCGACGTCCCTGCAACCGACACTCCCGGCGATCTGGGTATTCAGGACGTCATTTTTCTGTCCGCCAAAGCCCATTCGCTGACCGTCGCCGCGGACGCTATGAAACCATTGATCGGCCCCGACACCGTAGTCGTCTCGGCGCAGAACGGGATACCCTTCTGGTACTTTTATGCCCATGGCGGCGAACTGGAAGGACACACATTGCAAACGGTCGACCCAGGCGCCCGGATAGCGAGCGCCATCGGCAATCAGCGCGTCATCGGATGCGTGATCACGTCCAGCAATATTGTCGAAGCGCCAGGCGTAGTACGAAATATTGGAAATCGGGTTTTTGCGCTGGGCGAACCAGACGGGACGCAGTCGGGCCGTCTTTCCGAAATTGCGGCTCTGCTTGAAACGGCGGGCCTTTCCGCGCCGACCGGCGGCGACATCCGCAGCGAAGTCTGGATCAAGATGTGGGGTAACGTTTCGTTCAGTCCAATGGCAGTTTTGACCATGTCAAAACTGGGCCCGTTGGTGAAAGGCGAGGACCTGCAGTCGCTCGGCATTGCTATCATGGAAGAGGTCCAGGGTGTCGGTGAAGCGCTGGGTGTTGAATTCACTGCCACCATCGCCGAACGTCTGGAAGGAACCCGCCGGGTTGCGGGCCACAAAACATCCATCCTTCAGGACTTGGAGGCGGGCCGACCTATGGAAGTCGACGGTATAACCGGTGCCGTCGTCGAACTGGGACGCATACTCGGTGTCAAGACCCCGATGATCGACCTAGTATATGCCCTGATGCGCCAGCGCGCACGTGAAGCAGGTCTGTATCCCGAAATCGGTATCGACCCACTTGCGAATTAAAAGCGCCGCTCCCGTTCTCTCTCTGTCTTTTTAGAAGGAGTTAACCAAACCGGGTTTTTGATGTTCCGGTGTTTTATATCGATGATAGAAATCGGGGGATGAGGCATTGGAACGCCAAAGCATCGAATAGAGAGAAGAAAACAGCGCCTTAATGCTGAAGATAGGCGCCGCCCTTTCAAGTTCTATTCGACCTCGAAAACCCCTTCGACCTCGATCGCGACGCCGAACGGCATCGAGGCTGCGCCAATCGCCGTTCGGGAATGGCGACCAGAATCGCCAAAAAGCTCTATAAACAGCTCGGAAGCGCCGTTCAGGCAGGCTGACACATCTGTGAAATCCGGATCGACATTGATGTAGCCTTTGACACGTAAAATCTCCCTCACATTGTCGAGATCCCCGACAGCTTCGTTGATGCAGGCCAGCACCATCAGCGCGCTGTCCCGCGCCGCTGCCTGTCCCTGCTCCAGCGAATACTCCCGGCCGACTTTGCCAATCCAAGAAATCTCGCCGTTCACCCTAGGTACCTGGCCGGATACAAACAACAGATTGCCGCTTCGCTTCCAATTAAGAATCTTGGCAACCTTGGGGCTCGCGGTTTCAGGCAGCGCCAGGCCCATGCCTTTCAGCTTGTGCTCGACGACTCCAGCCATAATTACCTCCCGCGGGGATTATCGTAAAATTGGGCAATATCATACAGTAAGGCCCAATGTCGATCGACAGAGCCACCCGAGACGACCTCACCGCCCGCCTCACGCTAATTGCCTTGTAACAAGGCGCCGCATGTTCGGCGGATACGGTGGCATCGTTGACAGGGGGACGTTCTGCCTGATCGCGTAGGACGACCCCTTCTTCAAAGTTGACGATGGAAATTGCGACGACTACGAAGCGGCAGGTCCTGGCACTTTGACGTTTGAATAGAAATCCAAGCTGATCGAAATGTCGTACCGGCAGATAGTTTAAGTGGTTTCTTGGTGGCGATCGTGGGCGTAGCACGTGGGCCGATACCGCCCACTAAGCAGCTAGGCGCGCGAAAAAGCAAAAGTGACAGGCGAATGGACAAATCGAAACACCGCGTTGAGGCTGACAGTGTCGGGGGTATCCACGTGCCCGCCGAAAATTTTTTGGTACGCCCAGATCCAACGTCTTTACAAGCCGGGTTCGACTATTGGGTCCGTCCGGAAAAGGTGGCTGGCCCCACTTCCACAGAAGGCGAATAGTAGCAATATGCTTCGAAAAAGATCCGTCACGATTTCAGGTCACCGGACCAGCATCTCGCTTGAAGACGAGTTTTGGGCCGAATTAGTCCATATCGCTAAACAAAACCACACTTCACTCAATGCAATGATCGCAGCGATCGACGGAGATCGTGAGACCAACCTGTCGTCTGCGATCAGATTGTTTGTTCTGGCCAACCTCAGAGCCGCCGCAGGCAGATAAAGTTTATCGCCCCAACCCCCTGAAAATATTCTTGATCAATTCCTGTGTAGGATCCAAGTTCCTGTGTTGCTGCTGACTTTGGGAACGCGACCCTGAACTGGGGTTCGATCTTGAGTCGACACCCGGCAGGACCTTTTTCAGCAAACCGCCGATCCCCCGCGTGATCGAGTCTTTTGTCAGTTCATCGAAATTGAAGCGGGCGTTCGGTTGATCGGGCGGACCGGTCAGAGTGACTCTCAAATTGGGTATTTCCCGCACTTTTCGCGGCCGAATATCCGCAATCATTTTCATGTCCCACCCCGGCAAATTGACGGTACCCGCTGCGGAAATATCGCCACCGTCGGACATGAGCAGGGCATCTCGGGTCGACACCACGCCGTTGGCAATCTGGATAGTTCCCTCAAGGGATGAAAACTTGGTGGTCCTCGTCTTTCCGATCGAAGCAATCGCGGCAGGCATAAGATTCAGCAAATTCGCCAGGTCCGCGCCTCTCAATACCCGGGTCAGCGCACGCAGATCAAACCCGCGCACGACACCGTCAGTTACCGTGAGCTGACCATTCCCGTTCAAACGGCGGATCATGTCGTACTGGCTTTGGCCCCTCGATCTGATTGTAAGATCGTGTGAAAGGTTGCCGGCTTCGACGTCAAAAGATTCACCGGCAAAAAATGCGTTATCGACGCGGGCATTCACAACCTTGATCGTCGACTGTACATCCGGAGTTTTACGCATATCCATACGGGCCTTCATCTCGAAACTTCCTTCAAACATCTTGCCGGTAATCTGTCGTATATCGAGAATTCTGTTCTTGAGGGTGGCAAGAATTTTTGGCTGGTTTACGCGGTAGCTTTTGTAAAGCAGGGCATCCGCGCCAAGATCTATATCCGCATCGACTAGACCGAGGGCGCCCGTATCGATCGTTTCGCGTGACCACCGACTGCCGGGTTGGGAAGCAGGCTGCCTGCCTGCAGCCGATTGACCTGTTGCCGATTTACTCGGCCGGGACAGCTGGGACGACGCTTCGAGATAATCGCTCAGCGTGATTACCGAGGATTTTAAGGCTAGCTTCACAGCCGGTCTGGGCGATTTTTCGACATAAGTACCGCTACCGGAAATCATGGTCGGCCCGACATTGCCGGTCAGATTGCGGATCGACAGATCACGGTCGGTTCCTTGCAATTTGGCGGTCAGTTTGAGCGATCCGAGGCGGCGCTTCGACGGCGTATATCCAGGGTCGAACATGCGGACGAACTTGACGAAATCCGGTTGGTTCAGATCGACGCCGAGATCCAGCCGTGGCGTTGTCAGCAATGCATTCACCTTGCCTGCTATTTTCAGCGATCCTCCATTCATGCCAGTCGTTGCCGCCACGTCTAGAGCGGTCATATTGCCCTTCACGTTCGCCTTAACAGTCAGGGGACCCGCCCTCGGACCGGGGCGGCCGTCGGAAAACAGTGCTGCGAGGCGCGCCATTTCAGGATGTCGGCTATCGAGCGAGATATCGAATAACGGTGTTCCGGGCAGGTCGTCGATACTGCCTGTCAGTCGGGTCCGGGCCTCGGCAAGCTGTAGATCGGCGTCGAGCGTAACCCGCTCGGCGGTAACCTTCGTCTTCGCGGTCAGGCGCATCTTTCCGAGTCTGCGGGGCGATACCGAGCTTTCAATCCCGGCGACGCGGAGCAAACCCGTCAGGTTGTTGGACGCAGCCGATACCGTACCGTTAAACCGCGGGATTCCCTCCTGTCCGGATACCGTTCCGGCCAACCGTATGCGGGTGCCGGCGAGATTGCGTATACTAGCGTCACTTAAGGTCAGCTTGCCATTCAAGAGGCTGCCATCGACGCGGACACCGCGGATCGCCGTCTTTTGGTAGTTTACGTTTTCGATCCGTAGCTGCAGATTTGCGTCGAATTCGTTTAGCGCCGCTAACGGACCCGGTGACGACAGCTCTGCCGTCACGGGCGCGGCTACTTCACCCTCATTTGGCTGCGCGACGCCTCCCGCCCCGGGTTTCTGTGCGTTGGCGGGCTTAATCTGATAATCATCGATATTCAGTTGGTCGATGCTAACGCTTGCGCCAAATGCCGGACGTTCTCGTAACGCGACAGTCACCCCGCCGCTCATCCGCGAGGCATCCAGCTGCCCCTCAATATTCGTAATCTGAACCTGCCGGGCCGTGCCGACCATGTCCGACGAAAAGGCAAAACGGCGGAGCCTGTCGGCGGGAAGACCGGCAATATCCATCTCGAGCCATCGCAACACTGACCGGAGGCTGGCTGTCTGGAACGAAGTTTTACCTTTAAACATCATGACGCCCTGTGGCGCTGTTATACGGCCGGACGCGTTCACCCGGCTCGACCCAGGCAATGTCGCCGTGAATGTGTTGAGGATCAGCGCACCGTCGACCAGTCCTGCCTGCACCCGGATATCACGAACGCTGCCCTTCCGTAAAATCGCTTGGGATATATCGAGCGCGAAATTGACCTGAACATTGTTCGGCAGACCACCAGACAGCGTTTTCTCGTCTGCCACTGCCTTCGAACCATCAGCCGGTGTGGTGGCGCCGGGTCCGGAAACGGAAGCCGGCGCCGCAGGTGCAGACGGTTTTGCCGCCACCGTCAGCCACTCGTCCACATTAACGGTTTTGGATCGCAAAGATGCATCAACCTGCACCGGCCCATCAAGACGGACTTTCACGTCGCCTTCTATCTTGGATTGCCCAAGAGAAATCCCGATATCGTTGACGTTCACATGATCGACGCTGCCTTTGATCAACGCGGCGATCGAAAACCGCTGGCCCAAGATCGCGGGTGCTTGTTGGGCTGACAACGCCCCGACAAGCGCTCCGAGATTGTCACCCCTGCCGTCCAGCGTCGCGCTAAGAACCGGCTCCGTTTCAATATCTGTAACATTTCCTTTCAGATTGATCCGGGTCAGGGTTTGAGGTGTCCCGAAAGCGATATCGAAGGGTACCGCGCTTTTCTCCGCGAACCTCCCGACACGACCTTCGATCGTCAGAGACACACCCATCATCCGAACCCCACCTTTGACGGTGAACGGGCCCTGCAGAGAACCGGCCAACAGATCGGCCTCCAGATTTTCCAGTCGCTGAACCGTTCCGGCGGCGGCATCGCGATAGACGACAGTGCCCTGCTCAATCCGCAAGCGATCGAGGCTGAACGCCTGCGGGTCGGATTTGCCGCTTTCACTAGGCCCGGCTTCTTTAGTTCCGGACCCCGCACCGGCTTTTACCGGCGGTGAGACCTCCCAGTTACCGGAACCATCGGCCCTTTTTTCCAGTTCGATCACGGGTTCGATCAGTTCGACGCTGGCAACTTCGACACTGCCGGTCAGCAATGGCAGCAGTTTCACGCTTGCCCGGAACTCCTTGAGCGTTGCCATGTGCGGAGCCGTACTGCCCGAGACATTGGCAAAACGGACATCCGAAACACGCACATGCGGTGTCGGCAGAATGCCGAGTTCCAGATCGCCGGCGATTTCCAGCGTCCTGCCCGTTGCTTTCTGGGCCTCCGCGGCAATCTCGGCCTTGTAGGAATTCCAGTTGACCAGACTGGGAACAATCAACGCAGCGGCAACAAGTAATACGACAAACCCGCCAAAGCCGTAGGCAGCCTTTTTCATCCGATCCTCCGTGACGAGCGTGCGCCGTGCTTGGTTTTCGCACGCTGGATAGTTGGGTATTGTTTAAAGATAGTGATTGTATATTGCGGTTTGAAGGACGCAGTTGAATGGCGGATGTCGTAAATTTGAACCAGTTCCGCAAAAAACGCAGGCGCCACGAAAAGGAAAAGCGCGCAGCGGAGAACCGCGTCAGGTTCGGCCGTACCAAGTCTGAAAAGGAAACGGCGCAGAAAACGGAGACCGATCGTATTCGCAAACTGGATGGCAAGAAGCGGGAAACGCCCCCGCATCGCTGATTGCAGTTTCCGTAGCTGGTTACAGCCGCACGATCTTCCCTGGGTTCATAAGGTTCAGGGGATCGATCGACTGTTTCAGACCGCGCATTACGTCTATCGCCGTCTCGCCGTGTTCCTCGACTAACTTGTCGATCTTACCGTAACCGACGCCATGTTCGCCGGTACACGTGCCGTCCATTGACAGCGCCCGGCTGACCAGCCGTTCGTTTAGCGCCACGGCCCGGGCAACTTCGTCCCCGTCATCGGGGTTCAGCACCATGTCGACATGAAAATTTCCGTCGCCGACATGGCCGACAATAGGTGCGAGCAGGCCGGATTCTTCGATGTCCTTCCGCGTCTCCGCAATGCATTCGCCGAGGCGGGATATAGGTACGCAGACATCGGTAGGCCACGCCTTCGCACCCGGGCGTAGCTGCATATTCGCGTAATGCGCGTCGTGCCGCGCCTGCCATAGCTTCGAGCGATCCTCCGCCTTGCTGGCCCAGGCGAAATCGGCCCCGCCAAAATCGTCGCTGATGGTTTTGACGCTTTCGATCTGTTCGGCAACTCCGGCCTCGGTGCCATGAAATTCGAAGAACAGCGTGGGCCATTCCGCATATCCCAAACCGGCGAACTTGTTTAGCGCCTGCATCTGAACCTCGTCGATCAGCTCGATCCGGGCGATCGGTACACCGGACTGGATGGTCAGAATGACCGTGTTGACCGCATCGTCGACGGTCGGATAGGTGCAGATCGCCGATGAAATCATTTCCGGTATGCCGTAAAGCCGGAGCGTGATGTCTGTGATGACGCCAAGCGTGCCCTCGGAACCGACGAACATACGGGTAAGATCGTAACCGGCGGACGACTTCCGCGCCCGCTTGCCTGTGCGGATGTATTTCCCGTCCGGCAGCACCACTCCCAGCGACAGGACGTTTTCGCGCATCGTGCCGTAACGCACGGCGTTGGTCCCCGATGCCCGCGTCGCCGACATGCCGCCGATTGTCGCGTCCGCGCCGGGATCGATGGGAAAGAACAGGCCCGTATCGCGCAGGTGCTCATTCAGTTGTTTGCGCGTCACGCCGGCTTCGACAGTGACGTCGAGATCAGCGGCGTTGACCCGAAAGACCGAATTCAACTGCCCAAGATCGATACTGACACCGCCCTGCAGTGCCGCGATGTGGCCTTCAAGCGACGTGCCGACCCCGAACGGTATAATCGGAGTGCGGTGTCCGGCACAGATCCGGACGATTTCCTGCACCTCCTCACGGGTTTGGGGGAACACCACGGCATCGGGCGCTTTCGGCGCGTGATAGGATTCGTCGGTCCCGTGACGGTCCCGGATCGTGTCATTGGTGGTCAGCCGATCTCCAAACCGCTGCCGCAGGATATCGACCGCCGTCCCGATCTGGCCCGCGTCGCCATCCATCCTTCAGACCTTCCCGCTGTCCGACTCGAGATCGGAGACAAACATGTACCCCGGCGCATGGGTGACCGCGATCCGAGGTTTGGCATTGCGGATGGCTTCCTGCGGGGTGACGCCACAGGCCCAGAACACCGGCACCTCACCGTCCTCGATGGTGACCGGCTCGCCATATTCGGGCGCGTTAATGTCACGGATGCCGAGCGCGTCCGGACTCCCGATCTGGATCGGCCCGCCATGAGCCATCGGATACTTTTCGGTCACGTCGGCGGCGCGCTGCGCATCCTCCGGTGTATAGGGCCGCATGCTGACGACGAAGGGACCGGTGAATTTGCCAGCGCCTTCGGTCGATTTTGTGGTGCGGAACATCGGCACGATGCCGGTTTCCTTGATGTGACGCGGCTCCAGCCCGGCGGCGATCAGCGCCTCTTCAGCAGTGAAGGAACAGCCGAGCAGAAAGGTCACGAAATCGTCCTCCCACACGTCTGAAATATCGGTGACGTCACCTACCGGTTCGCCGTCGCGAAAAACACGATAACGCGACAGATCGGTGCGGATATCGGCACCCGGCGCACAATTTTTCGGCTCGGGGTCGCCGGGATCGAGAATTTCCAGCACCGGGCACGGCTTTGGGTTTTTTTTGCAGAACTGCCTGAATTCTGCCGCATCGGCGGCAGGCAGGATAACCATATTGGCCTGCACATAGCCCTGTGCGTGGCCGGATGTCGGGCCGTCATAGTCGCCTGTGCGGCAGGCGGCCCGCAGATCGGTGGGTTTTTCATAGAACGTCATGGCGTACCATAACCGCCTCCGCCGGGCGTCTCGATCACGTACACATCGCCATCATACACTTCCGTCGAATCCGTGCCGCCCTGTTCTGTCACGGATCCGTCGAGGCGTTCAACGTAGTTGTGTCCGAGCTTGCCTTCACCGCCGCCGTTCATGCCGTAGGGCGGGATGATGCGGTGTCCCGACAGCATCGATGCCGTCATCTGTTCGCGGAATTTTAACCGGCGGGTGACGCCGTCGCCGCCCCGGTGTTTGCCCGTCCCGCCGGACCCGCGCCGGATCGAGAACGAGTCCAGGATGACAGGGAAGCGCCATTCAAGGATTTCCGGGTCGGTCAGCCGGGTGTTGGTCATGTGCGTGTGAACCGCATCGGTGCCGTCGAAGCCGGCCCCCGCTCCGGCGCCGCCGCAGATGGTTTCGTAGTACTGGTAGTTGGCGTTGCCGAATGTGAAGTTGTTCATCGTGCCCTGCGACGCACCCATCAGCCTAAGCGCGCCCAAGATGGTATCCGTAATCGCCTGCGAGGTCTCCACGTTCCCCGCGACCACGGCGGCGGGATACTTGGGTCGCAGCATGCAGTCTTCGGGCACCACAATGTTGAGCGGCTTGAGACAGCCGGCATTGAGCGGAATATCGTCGTCGACCATCAACCGGAATGTATACAACACCGCCGCGACCGCGACCGCGTGGGTGATGTTGAAGTTGTTGTCCTGCTGCGGCGACGTGCCGGTAAAATCAACAGTGGCTGATCGCGTTTCCGGGTGGACCGTAATAGCCACCTTAACCCGGGCACCGAAATCCATCTCGTATTCGTATTCGCCGTCGGACAAATTCTGGATGACGCGGCGGACCGTTTCTTCGGCGTTGTCCTGGACGTGCTTCATATAGGCCAGCACGACATCGAGGCCGAAGTGATCGACCATCTTTCGCAGTTCCTGCACGCCCTTTTCGTTGGCCGCGATCTGGGCTTTCAGGTCGCCTAGATTGTGGTGGAAATTGCGCGTCGGGTAGGGTGCGGTCGTGAACAGTTCTTGCAGTTCCTTTTCACGGAGCCGCCCCTGATCGACCAGCTGGAAGTTGTCGATCAGAACGCCTTCCTCGTCGATGTGCCGGGAATCCGGTGGCATCGAACCAGGCGTCTTGCCGCCGATCTCCGCATGGTGCCCGCGCGACGCGACGTAGAACAGGATGTCGTTACCGTCACGGTCGAACACCGGCGTCATCACGGTGACGTCCGGCAGATGCGTGCCGCCGTTATAGGGGGCGTTGAGGACGAACACGTCGCCCGGTTTTACGCCTTCGCCGCGTTCGCGGACGATGGTCTGCACGCTCTCGCTCATCGAGCCGAGATGCACCGGGATATGCGGTGCGTTCGCGACCAGTTGGCCGTCGTTGTCGAAGATGGCGCAGGAGAAATCGAGCCGTTCCTTGATATTCACGGAATACGACGTGTTCTGCAGCACAACGCCCATCTGTTCGGCGATCGACATAAACAGATTATTGAACACTTCCAGCATCACCGGATCGGCTTCGGTGCCGATGGCGTGCTCGGACTGGCGCTCCTCGACGCGGTTAATCACCATGTGATTGCGCACCGTGATTTCGGCCTGCCAGCCCGGCTCGATGACCGTTGTGGCATTGGAGTCGATGATCACGGCAGGACCATTCACCTTTTCGCTGGGCGACAGGGTATCGCGGTCGTAGACCGGTGCCGAGCGGGTAGCGCCGGCAGCATACATATTAGCATGTCCGAGCGGCTGTGCCGGCTCGGCATCGGGGTCGAGATCGAGTTCCTCGTCGGCCACGTCCTGGCCGCCGCCGACCACTTCGACCGTGATCGCCTCGACGACATTGCCTTTTTCCGGCGCAATGAAGCCGAATTGCTGCATATGCGCGTCTTCGAAAGTCTCAAGCATCTCCGCTCTTGATCCGAAATCCACGACCAGCGCCGTATCGGTGCCCTCGTAGCGTAGATGCGCCTTGGCAATCACCGATATTTCCGATGCCTCGACCCCCTGGGATTCCATTTCCCGGGCACCGTCGGCGGACAAATCGTCGACTGCCGCATTCAGATCGTCGACCAACGCGTCGTCGAGCGCCCTTTCGACCGCGCGTTCGCGGATGATACGCTGCTCGGCGAGGCCCATGCCATACGCCGACAGCACGCCGGCAAAGGGGTGCACGAACACCCGTGTCATACCCAGTGCGTCGGCGACCAGACAGGCATGCTGTCCACCCGCCCCGCCGAAGCAATTAAGCGTATAGTCGGTAACGTCATAGCCTCGCTGGACGGAAATCTGCTTAATGGCATTAGCCATGTTGTCGACGGCGATTTTGAGAAAACCGCCGGCGACTTCGACCGGCGAGCGCCTGTCACCCGTAGCGGTCTCGATTTCGGCGGCCAGCGCCTCGAATTTTTCGCGCACCACGGCATCGTCCAGCGGCTCGTCCGCGTTGGGGCCAAAGACACTAGGAAAAAACTCCGCCTGGATCTTGCCGAGCATTACGTTGGCGTCGGTGACGCAGAGCGGCCCGCCGCGCCGGTAACACGCGGGCCCAGGATTGGCGCCCGCGGAATCCGGCCCGACCCGATAACGCGAGCCATCAAAGTGCAGGATCGACCCCCCACCCGCAGCGACGGTATGGATGTTCATCATCGGCGCGCGCATACGCACGCCCGCAACCAAGGTTTCGAAGGCGCGTTCGTACTCGCCGTCGTAATGCGCCACGTCGGTAGACGTGCCTCCCATGTCGAAACCGATGATCTTGCTGTAGCCTGCCATTTGCGCCGTTTGCGCCGCGCCGACGATACCGCCCGCGGGCCCGGAAAGAATCGAATCCTTCCCCTGAAAAAACCGTGCATCCGCCAGCCCGCCGTTGGATTGCATGAACATCAGCCGGGCATCGCCTGTCTGGGCGGCGATCAGATCGACATAGCGCCGCAGGATGGGCGACACATAGGCGTCGACGACGGTTGTGTCGCCACGACCGACAAATTTCATCAGCGGGCTGACTTCGTGCGAGACCGAAACCTGGGTGAATCCGATCTCTCGCGCGATGGCCGCGACGTCGGCCTCGTGATCGTGATACCGGTAGCCGTGCATGAAACAGATCGCGATCGACCGGAGACCGTCGTCATAGGCCGTCTGCAGTGAGGCGCGCGCTCCGTCCGCATCCAGCGGCGTCAGCACATCGCCCTCGGCAGTCAGCCGCTCGTCGATCTCGACCACGGATTCGTAAAGCAGCTCAGGCAGTTCGATCCGGCGGGCAAAGATGTTGGGCCGGTTCTGGTATCCGATCCGCAACTGATCGGCAAAGCCGCGCGTCACGGCCAAAACCGTCCGCTCGCCCTTGCGTTCGAGCAGCGCGTTGGTTGCGACCGTGGTACCCATCTTGACCGCCTCGATCACGCCCTCGGGAAGCGGCGCATCACCGTCGACTCCCAGCGTTTCGCGGATACCCTGCAGCGCGGCATCCTTGTAGCGTTCGGGATTTTCGGAGAGCAGCTTGTGGGTCGACAGCCTGCCATCCGGCGCACGGATGACGAAATCGGTAAACGTTCCGCCCCGGTCGATCCAGAATTGCCACTTGTCCGTCGTCACGCTGCCCTCGGCCACGCGCTGTCTCCTTGGTCTGTGTTTATCGTCTGTCGTCTGTACCCGCGCCGGGTACTTACATTTTCAGTAGGCGTTCCGCATTGCCGTGCAGGACCTTCTTCTTGTCATCCGGGCTAAGCGAAATCTGCTCCATCCACTCCGTACCTTGGATGTTTGGCGCAAACGGATAATCGACCGAGAACATGATGCGATCGATGCCCATTTCCATCATCGAGCATTGCATCGCGGGATCGGAAAAATTGCCCGACGTTGTAATGTGGAAATGGTTGCAGAATTTTTCGCGGAATGGGTAGTCGCTGTCCCGGCCCAGCGAATCGCTGATCCGCCACAACAGAAAAGGCAGCCCCTCGCCGAGATGGCCGAGGACGATCTGCAGTTTCGGATATTCGTCAAACACCTCGCTCAGCACCATGCGGATACCGGCTGTCGCCGTCTCGACGGTGAACCCCCAAGCAGCCGTCAACAGCGACGGATATTTCGGCAGGTAATCGGCATAATACGCCCTCACCACATCCTGATGCGGTACGGCGGGATGTATATAGATCGGCACATCAAGCGCCTCGGCGCGTTCGAAGATGGGCCAGAATTTTTTCTGGTCGATGAACTCGCCGTTAGTCAGGCCATGGATCATCCCACCCTTGAACCCATAATCCTTAACGGTGCGTTCCAGCTCGTCAGCCGCGGCCTCGGGCGCCGGCGACGGAATAGTCGCAAACCCGGCGAACCGGCCCGGATGGCGCTGACAGGTCTCGTACAGCCGGTCATTGGCGGCAATTGCCAGCTTAGTGGCTTTTTCCCCATCGAAACGCTGAACCCCCGGCGCCCCTTGTGACAGGACCTGTACGTCGATACCCGAAGCGTCCATGTCCTTAATGCGAAGATCGTAAAGATCGTCCATTTTCTTACGGATAGGCGTGCCCGCAAATCCGGTCTTGTCGTCAAATTCAGCGACGATTTCCGGATCGAAGTAATGCTCCTCAATCGCGATGATTCTGTTGCCGCTCTTGCTCGCCATGATTTTCTCCCTGCGGGTCTGTCTGTTTTGTCGAGCAGACTATATCCGGCGCGGTTCCGCGTGTCAGCCAATCGCCCGCGACCGATTGACGTTGCCTTGTGTGAACGATTTCAAAGACACGCAGAACCGTTTGCCGCATTGTGACCGAACGTACGAAATGATAGCGTCTGATCAGAGTTTCGGTGGGTTAGCCGCGCCGGTCGCACGGACATCCTGTCGCCATATTTTGGCACTAAGGCACACTTATCGGGATCAGTTTTCGGGGCGAATACGCATGGCGCTTCTGGGTAAGATTATCGGCGGTATCGGCGGCTTCGTCGTAGGAGGGCCGCTGGGTGCGCTGGTCGGTGCGGCGGCAGGTCATGCCGTGGACCGTCTCCGCGGATCCGACGAAGATGCCAGCGACGCCACCCGTCAGACCGCCTTCACCATCGCCGTCATCGCCCTTGGCGCCAAAATGGCCAAGGCTGACGGACAGGTTACGCCCGACGAAGTTCAGGCGTTCCGCCAAATCCTCGACGTGCCGGAAGAAGAACTGAAAAACGTCGGTCGCGTGTTCGACGTTGCGCGCAAGGATGCCCGCGGGTTCGAACCCTACGCCAAACAGGTCGCAAAAATGTTCGCTGACCGGCCGGCGGTTCTGGAAGAACTGCTCGACGCCCTGTTTCATATCGCCAAGGCCGACCGCATTATGCATCCCCAAGAAGAGGAATTCCTAGAAGAGGTCGCCAAGATCTTTGGGTTCGACAAAGCCAAATTTTCCCGTATTCGTGCCGGGCATCTGGGCGCCGATGCGTCCGATCCCTATGCCATCCTGGGGGTGCCGCACAATGCCGACGACGATACCGTGCGCGCCGCCTGGCGGACCCTGATCAAGGAAAACCATCCCGACAGGTTGATCGCCGACGGCATGCCACAGGATTTTATCGACGTCGCCACCGCCAAGATGGCGACCATCAACGATGCCTGGTCTGAAATTCAGAAACAACGCGTATTGAAGTAGTCCGCGCCGCGCCTCTCAGACTGCCGATCGGCGGCGCAGAAGAGAGAATGCACCGGCCCCGAACAGAATAGCGATGCCGGGTGCCGGAACGGAAACGACTGCGTTGCGCACCAGCCAATAACCGTATGCCTCCGCAGCAATAAAGGTCGCAAAATTGTCCGGAAACCCGTCCGCGGTCTCAAAGTCGGGAGCGGGGCTGACATTGCTCACGGTCAGCACCAACCCGGCCACCCCCTGTAGCGCCGGATCCACGCCGGTCCTGGTATCGTTGAAGCTGCCGAATATAACAACCTAGACGAGATCGCCGGACTGGTTCGACAACGTATGCCCGAACAGCTGGATGGCCTGAAACATATCCGGCGACGCGGGGGAAACGTCGTGCCCATCCGAGAATCCGGCATTGACGAACAACGTGTAAACTTCAGCAAAGTTGGCTTGCTGCCAGCCGGCAAAGTCGCCGCCGGCACTGAACTAGCCAGACACATAGTCGAATGACCGGTTTATCGACTCCGTCAGATCGAGCCATTCCAGACCAGTACCGGTATCCAGCGTCATCGACCCGTTATCGATCAAGATCGCCTGTGCAGGCGAGAATGAGAGAAACACGGCCGCACCCGCGACGGAAAAGATGCGGAGAGTGGTTGAAAAGAGATTGTTGGACACGCAGTAATTGTTTTAATTCTGGGATAAAGACACCGCGCTAACCGCGATGGTCGCCCTCCGATAAGGCGAGCAAAATCCGTTCCACACAATCGGCCGTGAAAACTGTCAGTATTACGGGAACTTGAAGTCCGGAAAAGGCAGACCGTGAAGAAAACTGACGATTTGGCTGGCCCACCCGTGGGCCTATAGTGTCGACACATCGTCGCATAATCGAAAGCACGCCGAATGTTCAACGAAGGAGACATTGTCCGCAACGTATCTGCCGATATCGTCGGCGTCGTCGTCGAGGTGGATGGTGAGACGGTCTATTTGGAGCAGGGAAACGGGGTCGAAGTCGATTTTCCCGCTTCCGCGCTGGTGCTCGAAAAAGCGTTTCAGGATAAGCACGACCATTCGCTGCGCGAAGACTCGGAAAGTCACGTGAACGATCCAATCTACAATGCCGTCATCGCCAACATGTATCCGGCAGTCCTGGAAATCGGCCAGGCGGCTCATCAGGCAATCCCGCCGGTGCCCGGTGTGGAACCCAAACGCTGGGAAGGCCTCAGCGCGCTTCAGAAACTTAACGCGGTTTCCAGCGCGACGGACGTGCCTATCGCCGACTGGATCGAGGCCAACCGAACCGGTGCGAAACCCACCCTTGCGCAGTTACAACTGTCGGTCCTCGCCTACCGGAAATCCTGAAATCACCGGTCGTTCGCGTTCAGGCGCCGCAGCAATTCTTGAACTTCCTAGCGGATCCGCAGGGACACGGATCGTTGCGCCGAACCTTGATCGGATCGGGAACAATGGCTCCCGTTTGTATTTCTCCGACGACGTAGACCCACACGCCGTCTTCGCGCCGAAACACGGAATTTTCCCGGTGCACCCGGATCAATCCCTCCGCGAGGTATGTCGCGGCGAATTCCACCTTGCCCGTGTCATCCATCGCGCTTCCGCAAGACGCCCCCAGAACCTGAAGCGACAGCCACTTCACCATTTCGGCACCACGTTCCGCTCCGCCGCGATCGAACGTTTCACGCATTTCGCTGGCGCAGGTGCGTTCAATGTAATCCAGCCTGCCCGATGCGAATGCCGTAAAGCGTGATCGCATCAGCGCCTCCGCGGTCGGCGCGGCAGCGTTGCCCGCAATGTAAGGGCCGCAGCATTCGTCATAACTGTTTCCCGAAACGCAGGGACAGTCGGTCATGCCGAGCTCTTGCCGGAAGGGGCATCGAAGACGCGGTGGAAGTCCCTGTCCCGCAATTCCCGTTTCAGCACCTTGCCGAAATGGCTGCGTGGCAGCTCGTCCACGAAGGCTATTTTCTTGGGCACCTTGAATGCCGACATTTCTACACGTCCCCACGAAAAAAGTAGCACGGCGAGCTCGGAATCGTCCGGGGCGTCAGCCTCCGGAACGGCAACCAGCAGGATCGCCTCGCCCCAACGCTCGTCCTCGACGCCGATCGCGGCACAATCGCGGATATGGGGATGCCCGATATAAGTTGTCTCGACCTCGACCGATGGCACGCTTTCCCCACCCGTCTTGACCACGTCTTTCGACCGATCGACGAGAGTGATACGACCCTCGGCGTCCATCGCACCGATATCACCGGTGAAACACCAGTGCAGTCCCTCCGGGTCGCCCTGCCGGGGGCGCCACGTGACGGCAGCAGCCTCCGGACTCCGGTGATAGCCCAGTGCGGTATTAAAATTACGCATCGCTACATTGCCAGGCATCCCGCGCGCAACAGAACGGTCGTCATCATCCAGGATGAGAACACGGGTATCGAGGTGCGGTTCGCCGATCGCGGCCGGCTGGTCGAGAAATTCACCGGGACCCTGTGTCGCGAGGTTCAGACTCTCGCTCAGCCCTGCGGCCGCGAAGATATCGGCGGCGGGAAACAGTTCCGCTAGCTTCCGACGCAGTGCCAGAGGCGTCGGCGCGGCCGTCGTCACCACTGTGCGCGGTGCCTCCAGCGGCACGCCATCCCAGGCATCGTACAAGGGGTTGATCACCGCAGGGACCAGCGGCAGGTACTCGATACCGCGCGTCCGAACTACGTCCAGATAGGCGACCGGATCGAACGAATTACTGGCAGGGAATACGACTGTACCGGCGCGGGCGAAAATCGTGAACATGCCCCATTCCATGCCGGCGACGTGGTATCCGGGAAGGATTGTCAAGGTTTGCCATCCGCGCCCAATACCGTATTCCGCGACATCCGCCAGCACGGTAATCACCGACCCGCCCTGGCTATGCAGCACCCCTTTGCTTTTCCCTGTGGTGCCGCCCGTCATCACCAGCCGGTAAGGATCGTCCAGCGACGTGACGGCAGGAAGTGAGGCGGGATCTTCCACCGCCAGGAGAGATTCGTAATCTTCCCAGCCGGACGGGGTGACGTCTCCGAAGGAAATTCGAAATTCCACACCGATATCTTCGAACCGGTCCGCGAATTCCGTATCCGCGAGTGCTGTGCGACAACCATGATCGTTTACGTATTCAGCGACCTCGCCCGCGATCAATCGAACGTTCAGGGGGGCAACTATGGCACCGATGCGGGCACAGGCAAAGACTGTTTCGACCAACGCGTGCTCGTTGCGCAGCATGAAAGCGACCATGTCACCACGGCGAACCCCCTGGCGGATCAGGGCACGACCAAGCCGGTTGATCCGTGCGTCAAGTTCGACATAGTTGAGCGTCCGCCGATTCAGCAGATCGTCGATCGCGATCCGGTCGGGATGCAACTCCGCGGCACGGCTGACAAAGTGGCTGATCCCCATTCTCTGCCGTTCGGGATTTTTCAGTTGTTCGGACAAACGTCCCCACTCCAATGACCATCCGATTTCGGGATTATCGGGATATTCTGTCCCGATGCCAACGACGGCAAAGCAAAAAAAACGGTGATCCCAGTACGCCGGGCCACCGTTCTCGTCAGCTGCCGAAGGTGGGTTTCATACAGCCCGATTGCGCCAGTATTGGAAAGGCGCAACCAAGCAGCATCGCACCTAGTAGACCAGCAGCAACTGCGCTGAAGCACTCATTTCCCGACTTGTTCCCCGACTTTTTCATCGTGTCATCCCAACATTTTCACGTCGATTTTTTGTCGAGAAAGCATGTGCAATATCCCTGCCTAGTAGCAATATTCAACGGACTCTGGGAAAAAATGTCTCGGATTGTTGCAATCGATGGGCCTGTGAGAATTACCGACGCTTCCGGATATCATTGTCGTCTGGGTTAATTCGCCGTTTGACATTACCCGTCCTCACTCCGACTCTTCGCTACCATGAACCCCTCTCACATGCTGCTTGCGGTGCTGGTAATGGCGGTCTGGGCATCCAATATCGTCGCGGCCCGGATCGCGGCAGCCGAAATTCCGGGCTGGACGCTCATCACGGTCCGAATGGCGGTTATCGCGATCACCCTGATCCCGTTCGTCAGCTATCCGCGCGGCCACATGGGAAAACTGTTCGGCCTGTCGGTCACCATGGGCACACTTCATTTCGGCCTGATGTTCGTCGCCATCGAAAACATTCAAGTCGGCACCGCCGCGCTGATCATCCAGACATCGGTCCCATTCGCGCTACTGCTGGCACTGATCTTCTTCCGCGAAACGTTCGGCTGGCGCCGGGCAGCCGGTATCATAATCTGTTTCGTCGGCGTCACCATGCTGGTGGGCGAACCGCGGGTGTTGGACAACCTGCCCTACGCCGGTATGGCACTGATCTCTGCACTGGCGTTTGGTGCCGCCAATCTGCAGCTGCGGGCTCTCGGCGATGTCAGCGTCTTCGCAATCAACGGATGGATGGCAGTGTTTGCCATTCCGCAGATGGCACTTATGGCGGTTCTGTTCGAATCCGGACAGATCGACGCGGTGGTAGGCGCCGGCACCGAAACCTGGGTCGCCATCCTGCATATGGGAATTATCGTCAGCATCGTCGGGCACGGGCTGTGGTACCGGTTGGTGCCTAAATACCGGACCAATCAGACGATGCCGTTTACGCTGCTGATCCCGGTTTTAGGCGTCAGCTTCGGGATCGTGCTGCTTGGCGAAACGCTGACTTGGCTTATCTTTGCCGGTGGCCTTGTGACCCTTGCCGGCGTCGCTATCATTATATTCCGGAAATCGGAATCCGCGACAGTGGAAACACCGCCCGCAAAGGAAGGATGACGTGAACATCCAGGACTGCCCATCGCCCAATCTCAGCGACCGATCGGTTGACGGCGCGATTGACATGGTCGTGCTGCACTACACCGGCATGCAGTCCGCCCGCGCCGCCCTTGAGCGCATGTGCGACCCGGCGGCGGAGGTCAGCGCCCACTACATGGTGGATGAGGACGGCGGGGTGTTCAGGCTGGTGTTGGAGGACAAAAGTGCCTGGCATGCGGGGGTAAGTTACTGGCGGGGCGCAACCGACATCAACGACCGGTCGGTCGGCATCGAGATTGTGAATCCGGGGCACGAGTTCGGCTACCGCCCGTTTACGGCACCGCAGATGGCTGCGGTCAGGTCGCTGCTCGGTGATATCGTCGCGCGTCACGGCATCGCGCCAGCCCGGGTCGTCGGACATTCGGATATCGCCCCGGCACGGAAACAGGACCCTGGTGAGTTATTTGACTGGCAGGAACTGGCGCGACAGGGCCTAGCGATCTGGCCCCGTTCAGCCACCGACCCTGTCGAACCCGCGGACGTGCCCGACATGCTGACCGCGATTGGCTACGACCCCAGCGCGCTACTGGACGATGTCGTCACCGCCTTCCAGCGCCACTTCGTACCGCACGCTGTCAGCGGCGAAGCGGATCTCCGCACGCGGTCGATGATCGCTGCCGTCGCCGCCATAAAAAGTTGACCTGAAACCCGTTTGGCCCGACTGTGCCGCCGGTCCAGACGGTCGGATGGCCGCCTCCCGGCAACGGGGAAACCCGCCGGGGGGAGGAAAGTCCGGGCTCCACGGGAACACGGTGCCGGTTAACGGCCGGCGGGGGTAACCCCAGGGAAAGTGCCACAGAGAGAAGACCGCCGCCTCTTCGGACGCGGCAAGGGTGAAAGGGTGCGGTAAGAGCGCACCGCATCGGCGGTAACGTCGATGGCAAGGTAAACCCCACCGGGAGCAAGACCGAATAGGGACGGCACGCGGGCGCAAGCCCGCAGGCGGGTTTCCGCGCCGCTGTCCGGGTAGGTCGCGACGAGGCGCCCGGCAACGGGCGCCCCAGATGAATGGCCATCCATCGCCGTTGCTTAGGCGCGGCGGGGACAGAACCCGGCTTACAGACCGTCTGGACCTCTACCGTATGAAAGGTCAGGTTTGGTGAAACTTACAAAATTAGTGGCTTTAACGAGTCTTCTGCAGCAGCCGACTGTTCCAACGAAATTTCTTGCCCTCCACACACCCGGAAAATCCTCTACGTTCCAGATCTTTCGAAACTGGGAATAAAAATTGCAGTTAAACCGATTGATCTTGAGACGTCATTTGTAGCGGGCCTAATGGGATTCTGGCATTACCAAGATCTTAATGATGCAAAAGTGAGAGCCCGCCAACATGCGGGAATCTCGACCAAATGCGTATCTCGTTCTGGGTTCCGCTACAATGCCCCAGCCCTTGGCCGATACCAGTGTGAACACGTGTCGCCCACATTCAAGTTTCACCGCGCGTAGACGTTTATCGGCGATTGCAGTGCTCACATAGCCCGCCCTAAACACTGCAAATAGGGGTCAAAAAGCGACCTCATAAGTTAATAACAGGGCTACGCCGCAGGTCGGTGGATTCGATAATCCTGCGCGTTTGGCGAAAAAGAACATAAGAAGAACATAATATCACCACAATTGAAGATGATGGTTCTTTACCATTTGTCTTGGGATCGATTCGGCAGATGTTGGGACCGCCAAATCTTGAGGTAAGCGAATGCTATTAACACCCTGTTCTTAAGCGTTTCTTTACTACAAATGGCGTTGATTTCCATAAATACCCATGATATACCATGATGTCCCAAAATATATTTCGGGACGATGGTTTATGCCGGTTCGCCGGCGCAACTGGACAGGAAAGCCGGATCGTCCCGTGACATCATTTATTTCGACATACGAAAATAAGGTCGACAAAAAAGGTCGCGTTTCGGTCCCTGCCGCTTATCGAGCGGCGCTGGGAAGCGATATATATCAGGGAGTTATAGCCTACCCATCGCTGACCGGACCGGCTATCGAGGGCTTCGGTCGCGGCGCACTGGAAGAACTGAACCGCCGCCGTTTCGATCTGTCACTGGACGGCGGCGATTTCACGCAGGCGCTTGTCGGCCGCTCTGATGACGGGCTGGTCGAAACGATCATGTCGCTGGCGAGCGAGATGCCGTTCGACGGCGAAGGCCGAATCATCCTACCCACCCGGCTGGCGGAACACGCAGGCATCACTGACCGAGCCACTTTCGTCGGCCGCGGCACCCGGTTCCAAATCTGGTCTCCGAAAGAACACTCGAAACAGCAAATGGCGGAGGTCGCTGCGCTGCGTGCGAAGCTGACCGGCGGAGATGCTCCATGACGAAGGCGAGCCCCGCCTTCTCCCACGATCCAGTCCTGATCGACGAAGTGATCGGCGCGCTTCGACCCCGCGACGGCGGGGCCTATATCGATGGTACGTTCGGTGCCGGAGGTTATACCCGCGCAATTCTTGAGGCTGCAGATTGCCGCGTCTGGGCCGTTGATCGCGATCCCAGTGCCGTCAGCAGTGCTGCAGCTCTGGTCGATGAATACGCCGGTCGCCTGACCGTAATCGAAGGCAGGTTCGGGGACATGGTCCGCATCCTGGCCGAAAGCGGCGTCGCCGTCGTCGATGGCATCGCCCTTGATCTTGGTGTTTCGTCGATGCAGCTGGACGACGCCAAAAGGGGGTTCAGTTTCCGAAACGACGGACCGCTCGACATGCGCCAGGAGCAGTATGGCCGCTCCGCCGCTGATGTGGTTAACGAGATCGAGGAAAGCGTCCTCGCCGATATTATCTATCAGTACGGCGAGGAACGGCAGGCTCGGCGAATCGCGCGTGCCATCGTCGCTGCCCGGGCTGAAGGCCCGTTGACCCGGACGATGGAACTGGCGGAAATCGTTCGCAACACCTATCGCGGCGGGCGCAATACCAAAACCGATCCGGCGACAAAGACTTTCCAGGCCATCCGCATTCACGTCAACGACGAACTTGGCGAGCTTGAGCGCGGCCTCGAAGCCGCCGAAATCCTGCTGGCGCCGGGTGGGCGATTGGCCATCGTTTCCTTCCATTCCCTAGAAGACCGGATCGTTAAAGAGTTCCTGCGTGCCCATTCGAACGGTCAGCCGGCAGGCTCTCGGCATCTGCCCGCTGCCGATACAAACACAGCGGATCCTGTCTTCCGCCTGATCAAGTTTGGCGCCATTAAACCAAGCCACGAAGAAGAGAAACGCAATCCGCGATCGCGGTCGGCCAGGCTGCGCGTCGCCGAACGTACGGATGCCCCTGCCACCAAATCTGTTGGGGGGCTCTGAAGCTATGCGCAGATCGACAATCCTCTGGTCGGTGCTTTGTATTGCAGTCGTGATCGGGTTGTTCGTAGTGAAACATCGCGTGCAGGACCTTGAAGACCGGCTACAAGCGCTGAACGCGGAAATTCTATCCGATCGAGATGCGACCCAGGTACTCGAAGCGGAATGGAGCTACCTGAACCAGCCGGCACGGCTGGAAGCGCTGAGCCGAAAGCTGCTTGGGATGGAATCACCGTCGGCCGGCCAGACCCTGACGCTGGACGAGTTCCGCCTGCAGGCGGCACCCGACGAAGAGACAGGCACCGCCATCGCCGATATCTCATCGAAGAGAAAATCGGTGCAGAAACCCGAGACAGAAGCGGTGTCAGAGATCGCCGCGAAAATCAGGTCGGGCAAGCCGGACATCAATGACTGGCTGAAACCTATTCTCGCTAAGATGAAGAAGGCACAATGACTGAACGCCGCGTCAGCCCGCCAGAAAAAATCCGCATCGAGGGCGATCGCAAGACCGCCATCGAAACGGGACGAAACCGCCTAATGGTCGCCGGCGCTTTGTTTGCCGCAGCGTTTTTAGTAATCAGCACCCGCGTGGTGGATGTGTCGATCTTTTCGAGCGAAGCGGAACCGCGTTATTCGCGCAGCATCACCAAAACCGAAAAATATACCGGACGTGCAGACATCGTGGACCGCAACGGTGTTCTTGTGGCAACCAGCGTGAACACGGCATCGCTTTACGCCAATCCGCGGCTTGTGCTCGACCCCGAACAGGCGGCGCTAAAACTGTCCCGCGCCCTGCCAGACATCAATGTCGAAGCAATTGAACGCAAATTGCGTTCCGACCGCGGTTTCGTATGGTTGCGCCGCCATCTTACCCCGCGTCAGCAATATGCGGTCAACAGGCTCGGCATCCCGGCGCTGAATTTCCAGCGCGAGGCTCGGCGCATGTATCCACTGGGCCCACTGGCATCGCATGTGCTGGGATTCACCGATATCGATAACAAGGGTCTGGCCGGTATCGAGCGCTATTTCGACAAGGAGCTGCGCAGTCGCCAGCACAACATGGCCCTTTCGGTCGATATCCGGGTTCAGCACGTGTTGGAACACGAACTCTCGATCGCCATGGAAAAATTCGGTGCAATCGGCGCAGCCGGCCTAGTGATGGACGTGGAGACCGCCGAAATCCTCGGCATGGCGTCTCTGCCGGATTTCGATCCGAACCAGCCGGGCGCTATCGATAACGAAGTCCGCTTCAACCGGACGACCCAGGGTGTCTACGAGATGGGTTCGACATTCAAGATATTCACCACCGCGATGGCTTTTGACGCAGGCACCGCGACCATGCGCAGCGGATACGACGCCACTGACCCGATCCGGGTCGCCCGCTTCGTGATCCGGGACTACCACGCCAAAAAGCGCTGGCTCTCCGTCCCTGAGATTTTCATGTACTCGTCCAATATCGGCTCCGTGAAGATGGCGCTCGACGTCGGCATTAAGGATCACCGGAAGTTCTTAACACAACTCGGCATGCTGAAACCGGTCCGTGTCGAACTATCCGAAACCGGTTCGCCCCTGTCACCCAGCCAGTGGCGCGAAATCAACTCCATGACGATTTCGTTTGGTCACGGTCTTGCGGTTAGCCCGCTGCATCTAGTTGCGGGCGTATCGGCAATCGTCAACGGCGGTATATACCGCACTCCCACGCTGATCCGGCGCGATGCCCGCGAGACGGTTGTCGGCAAGCGCGTGATCTCCGAACAGACATCTTTGAATATGCGCCGCCTAATGCGGCTGGTCGTCGAGAACGGCACCGGCCGCAAGGCATCGGCGCCTGGTTACCTGGTGGGCGGCAAAACCGGGACCGCCGAAAAAGTATCGGGACGCGGCTACAAGAATAAGGCCTTGATCTCGTCCTTCATCGCCGCCTTCCCCATGCACAAGCCCAAATACGTCGTCCTTGCCATGCTAGACGAGGCAAAAGGCACCAAGGAAACCTTAGGATATGCTACAGGCGGTTGGGTTGCCGCGCCGGTGATCGGCGCCGTGGTCCGACGTATTGCCCCAGTCCTGGGTTTGCGACCGATCAAAACCCAAGATGCGGCGCACGAGGCGCTGTCCGTGAAGATTTCCGAAAAATCCGGGCGGGGGCGGCGGGTTGCGGCTAATTGATCTGACAGCGGGAGATAAAATACAGGTGACCCTGAAAGCCGACATAGGCGATTTGGAGATTACGGGACTAACAGCGGATTCCCGCGCTGTGAAACCCGGGTTCCTGTTCGCGGCGCTGCCGGGGTCCAACGTGGACGGACGTAGCTTTATAACGGCGGCCATTGATAATGGCGCCGCAGCGGTCTTGGCCCCCGAAGATACAAATATTCCAGAAGGTACCCCACTAATCGCCGTGTCGGATGCCCGGGCCACCCTCGCCCATATGGCTGCCGCGTTTTACGCTGACCAGCCGCATACGATCGCCGCCGTCACCGGCACCAATGGTAAAACCTCGGTGGCACACTTCACACGCCAGATATGGACGGCGCTTGGCAACGGCGCCGCGAGTCTCGGTACACTGGGCCTGCAGATGCCTGACGGGTCGATGAAGCCCCGCCTGACTACTCCTGACCCCATCACTCTGCATACCGATCTTGCAGAACTATCCCGTCAGGGTATCACCCATGCCGTGCTGGAAGCATCCAGCCACGGCCTCGACCAGCGACGGATGGACGGCGTCCGTTTGAAAGCAGCGGCCTTCACCAACCTTTCCCGCGACCATTTCGATTATCACGGCACGATAGAGTGTTATTTGGCGGCCAAGGCACGGCTGTTTGCGGACCTGCCCGACAACGGAATCGCAGTGCTGAACGCCGATGTTCCGGAATACGAAGCGCTTGCAGACATGGTGCAGGGCCGGGTGCTTACATACGGCCGCAACGGCACGGACCTTATCTTTCGCGATGCCACGCCCACCCACCGGGGCACGCACGTCGTGCTGACGATCGCCGGACGCGATATCGCCCTAGACCTACCCATCGCCGGCGCTTTCCAGGTATATAACGTCCTATGCGCCGCCGGCCTTGCGATCGCGTGCGGTGCCGAGGCAGAGGCCGTCACAAAGTGCTTCGACACCCTCCAGGGCGTACCAGGCCGGATGCAGCTTGCCGGCACGGTGTCGGGAGGCAGCGTCTATATTGACTACGCCCACACGCCGGACGCGCTGGAAAACGTCCTTTCAGCGCTGCGTCCGCATACTCAGGGCCGCCTGATTGCGGTTATCGGCTGCGGTGGCGAGCGGGATCTCGGAAAGCGCCCGCTAATTGGCGAAATATCGGCCAGACTTGCAGATACGACGATCGTAACCGACGACAATCCGCGGTCCGAAGACGCATCGATGATCCGCGCCGAGATCCTCAACGCCGCGCCGGAAGCCGTCGAAATCGGTGACCGTGCTGCGGCGATTTCAACGGCCGTATCCGACATCGGCGATGGCGACGTCGTCGTCATTGCCGGCAAAGGCCATGAAACCGGGCAGGTCGTGGGTGACGAAACCCTACCCTTCGACGATCTCCTGGTCGCCCGAAGAGCCATCGACACCATCGAAGGGCGGTCGTAATGACAACCCCGCTATGGACATCCCGCGACGCAGCCACCGCCACCGGCGGCACGGCGACTATAGACTGGTCCGCGACCGGTATTTCGATCGACACGCGATCTCTGGAAAAAGGGGATCTTTTTATTGCTCTGGCAGGCCCCAATTTCAACGGTCACGATTTTGTCGACGCCGCATTCCAAGCAGGCGCCGCGGCCGCACTGGTTGCTCGGAAAGAGTCATTGAAGGAACGGCCCGGACTAGTCTCAGACGACACCCTAGAAGCAATGAGAGCACTTGGCGCGGCTGCCCGCGCTCGCACAGGTGCAAAGATTGCTGCCATTACCGGCAGCGTCGGAAAAACCGGCACTAAGGAAGCACTGGCTCATATTCTCTGCGCGCAGGGGCTGACCGGATACAGTAAAAACAGCCTCAACAATCACTTGGGCGTACCGCTTTCTGCTGCCCGTCTGCCGGCCAGCGCCGCATTCGGCGTCTTCGAAATCGGAATGAATCATGCGGGCGAAATCACGCCGCTGGTCAGCCTCGTCCGGCCACACGTTGCCGTCGTCACAGCAATTGCCTCTGCGCACCGCGAATTCTTCGACACTGTTGAAGATATAGCGCGTGCCAAGGGAGAGATTTTTTCCGGTATCGATGGCGGCACCGCGATCATCAACCGCGATACGGAGTTCTTCCCGCTTTTATCCGGCATGGCGCAGGACGCCGGCGCCGGTGCAGTCGTCTCGTTCGGCCGGCACGAAGACTCCGACATGCGCCTGATCGAATGTCGTTCTGATGTGACCGGTAATGCCATCGAAGCCCGTTGGCGCGGCGACGCGCTCTCCTATCATGTGGAACAGCCGGGTGTTCACTGGGCATCCAACAGCTTGGCCGTTCTCGCTGCAGCCGACGCGATGGGTGCAAATCTTGAAAAGGCCGCCGCCGATCTCGCGACTATACCGGCGCTGCGGGGCCGCGGTGCGGTAGATGTAATTCCATGGGGCGAAGGTACAATCCGATTGATCGACGATTCCTATAATGCCAGTCCCGAGTCGATGAGCGCCGCGCTGAAGACGTTGGGACACATGCAGCCCGAAGGCGGCCGACGCGTAGCAATCATCGGCGATATGCTGGAACTGGGAGACACCTCCCGGACGGCCCATGCGGAGCTTAAAGACCATATTGAAAAGAACGACGTCGATACCGTGTATTTAGCCGGCACCGAAATGAACGCGCTTGCCGAGGTGCTGGACTCAGACCGTGTCGCTGCAACGGCAGAAACCGCGGAGGCCCTGTTGCCAGCCGTTCTTTCCGGTCTGCGGACGGGGGACGTGATCACCGTCAAAGCATCCAACGGAACCGGACTGGGCCGCATCGTCGCAGCCCTGACTGACCCCGAAACCTCTATCCGCGCCACGAACGGCGACTGAGACAGGAGACCGTAAAGCATGCTCTACAATCTTCTGTTCCCACTGGCCGACGATATCAGCGTGTTCAACCTGTTCCGATATATCACGCTGAGGACGGGCGGTGCGACGGTCACGGCGCTGTTCGTCAGCTTCGTTCTCGGCCCGATGGTAATCCGCTGGCTGAAAAGCAAACAGGCGGAAGGCCAACCCATCCGCGAAGACGGCCCCCCGTCGCACCTCATAACCAAGAAGGGTACGCCCACCATGGGCGGCGTGCTGATCCTGTTCGCGCTAGGGATCGCAACTCTGCTTTGGGCCGACCTGACCAATGAATATGTCTGGGCAGTGCTGCTGGTAACGATAGGCTTCGGCGCGATCGGCTTCATTGACGATTACAAAAAACTGACCAAACGTTCCAGCGACGGGCTATCCGGGCGGGTAAAACTGGTCCTGCAGATTATCATCGGCGGCGCAGCGACGATCTGGATCACGGCGATCTCGGAGCCCCAACTCTCGAACGGCCTCGCCATTCCTTTCGTGAAGGATTTCCTTGTTCCGCTGGGCTGGTTCTTCTTGCCATGGGCTATCATCGTGATGGTGGGCGCGTCGAATGCCGTCAATCTGACAGACGGTCTTGATGGCCTCGCCATCATGCCGGCGTTGATCGCCGCCGCATGTTTCGCCCTGATCGCATATGTCGCCGGCAATTTCGTGTTTTCGAACTACCTACAAATCCATTTCGTGCGCGGCTCCGGCGAACTTGCCGTGTTCTGCGGCGCCCTCGTGGGCGCCGGGCTCGGTTTCCTGTGGTTCAATGCACCGCCCGCCATGGTGTTCATGGGCGATACGGGCTCGCTCGCCATCGGCGGCGCACTTGGGGCAGTCAGCGTCGTCACCAAGCACGAAATCGTCCTCGCCATCATCGGCGGGCTATTCGTGCTGGAAACGGTGTCCGTGATCGTTCAGGTCGCGTCCTTCAAAATCACCGGCAAGCGCATATTCCGAATGGCGCCGCTGCATCATCATTTCGAACAGAAAGGCTGGGCCGAATCGACTATCGTGATCCGGTTCTGGATCATCGCGTCGATCCTCGCGCTCGCCGGCTTGGCAACCCTGAAGCTGAGGTAGGCCCGAAACCGATGATCCCTGTAATATCCCGCGACTCCCAGCATATTGCCGTGTTTGGGCTCGGTGCGTCAGGCCGGGCGACGGCGCATGCGCTGACCGCGGGCGGCGGCACCGTGACAGCGTGGGACGACAATGTGGAGTCGCGTAAAGAAGCGACCAACGAAAATATCGTCCTCGCCGACCCGGTCACGCTCGACTGGTCCAGACAGGATGCTTTGATCCTCAGCCCTGGCGTGCCGCTGACACACCCTCAGCCCCATCCCGCAGCGCGGGCAGCCTTGGCCGCCGGCAAACCGGTTATAGGTGACATAGAACTACTGTTCGAAAATGTCGGCGATGCCAAGCTAATCGGCATCACCGGCACAAACGGCAAATCGACCACATCGGCGTTAATACAGCACGTTCTGCAAGTTGCGGGTCTGCCGGTGCAGATCGGAGGCAATTTCGGCCCGCCAGTACTGGGGCTGGATCCCATCAGCTCAGACGATACGGTCGTCCTCGAGCTCTCTTCATATCAACTCGACCTGATTGAGAACGCGGCTTTCGATGTCGCCGTCTTCCTGAACCTGACTCCAGACCATCTGGACCGTCACGGAGATATGGACGGTTACGCAACAGCAAAAAAACGAATATTCCGCAACACCCGGGGCGAGCGGCAGATGGCGGTCATCGGGGTCGACGACGACCACGGCGCCGCCATCGCCGCCGAACTCTCCGGTTGGCCGGGGTGGATCGTAATCCCGATTTCTACAGGACAATTCCTAGAAAACGGCGTATCCGTCATTGACGGCTCGCTATCCGACCAAGACCGACGGGGCTGCGACGTTTCAGGTATCGACACACTTCGCGGTCAGCACAACTGGCAGAATGCAGCTGCGGCCTGGTCCGTCGCACGGGCGCTGGACATCGACCCGGAGGTGATCGCACAGGCATTCCTGACCTTCAGAGGGTTACCACACCGGCTAGAGAGCATCGCCACAATCGCCGGCATCCAGTTCATCAACGACTCGAAGGCGACCAACGGCGAAGCCGCCTCACAGGCTCTGTCTTCGTTCGACGATATTTACTGGATCGCCGGCGGTATCGCCAAGGAAGACAGCCTGTCACCTGCACTGCAATGTCTGGATCGGGTACGGCACGTTTATCTCATCGGTGAAGCCTCCCGGGAATTCGAAGCCGAGCTAACAAAGCACGGCGTTGCCTCGACGGTGTCCGGCGATCTCGCCGCGGCGCTCCGAGATGCGACGGCGGATGCATCGGCTGACGGACTGCCAGCGCCGGTGGTGCTGCTGTCGCCGGCTTGTGCATCGTTCGATCAGTACCTCAATTTTGCGAGGCGAGGCGATCACTTCCGCGAAATCGTCATGAGATCGGTCGGGGAGAACGCGTCATGAACGTCTTTGCCCGTTCCGACACGTCGGTGCTTGGCCGCTGGTGGTGGACGGTCGACCGCTGGACGCTTACCGCGGTCGGCGCCCTGATCGCGTTCGGCATCATCATGGCGCTCGCCGCAAGCCCGGCCGTCGCAGAGCGCATCGGTCTGGATTATTTCTATTTCGCGCGGCGCCAGCTTGTTTATCTCCCGGTCGCGCTCGTCCTGATGATAGGTGCATCGCTGCTCTCTCCCACAGGGGTTTTTCGGGCGGCGATAGTCACTCTTACAATATTTTCTCTTCTTGTTGTCGCGACGTTCGTCATAGGGACAGAAGTCAAAGGAGCTCGACGCTGGATTGGTCTCGGCCCGATCTCCGTCCAGCCATCAGAATTTTTAAAACCCGCTTTCGCGGTGGTAGCCGCCTGGTTGTTCGCATCGGCACGGACTGGTGACATAAAGCACGGCAATTTGATATCCATTGCCTCATTCGGCACTATTGTCGGTCTCCTGCTTCTGCAGCCCGATGTCGGGATGTCCGTCGTAATATCGGTGGTTTGGTCTGCCCAATTCTTTCTGGCCGGGCTTCCGCTCTACTGGGCGGTCCTGCTCATCGTCGGTGGTGCGGCTGCACTGGCTGCTGCCTATTTCACGCTGCATCACGTCGCCAGCCGCATCGACCGGTTTCTAGATCCTTCTTCGGGCGACAGCTACCAGGTCGATCGTTCACTGGAAGCTTTTATCAATGGCGGTCTTTTCGGGCGCGGCCCGGGCGAAGGCACCGTCAAGGAAGTACTGCCTGACGCGCATTCCGACTTCGTATTTGCCGTCGCGGGCGAAGAATTCGGTCTATTCGTCTGTCTGATCATTGTCGGCCTGTTCGCCTTTATTGTCCTGCGCGGGTTTGCCCGGGCGCTGCAGGAGACAGATCTCTTCATCTTGCTGGCAACGGCGGGTTTGTTGGTCCAGTTCGGGTTGCAGGCCGTGATCAATATGGGTTCCACCCTACGGCTTATTCCAACTAAGGGAATGACACTGCCGTTTGTTTCCTATGGCGGTTCATCCCTGATCGCGATGGGGCTTTGTATTGGCTTCCTGCTGGCGCTGACCCGCAAGCGCGTAGGTGCGGAGTCACAGCGATGACCAACAATCGGCATATCATGCTCGCCGCCGGTGGTACGGGCGGGCACATATTCCCTGCGATCGCAGTCGCCGAAGCGTTGATCTCGCGAGGCTACACTGTATCGCTGATTACCGACGCGCGCGGCATGGATCTCGGCAGCGTAATGCCGGAAGTCGCCGTGCATCGAATCAGCGCATCGGGTATCGGTGGTGGGTTCGTTGCGAAGGCTAAAGCAGTGTTGTCAATCGGTATCGGCGTAGCTCAGGCGTGCCGCCTATTCCGGAGGTTCCGTCCTCGTTGCATCGTAGGGTTCGGCGGTTATCCGTCGGTGCCAACCATGCTTGCCGCTATCATCCGCAGTCTGCCTACCGTTATTCACGAACAAAACGCGGTGCTCGGCCGTGCTAACCATCTGGTAGCCGGTCGGGTGTCGATGATCGCCACATCCTTCGCCGAAACCGAAGGCGTTTCACCTGAAAACGCGGTCAAGGTCGTCATGACTGGGAATCCTGTGCGTCAGCCCTTTACGGAAATTCGCAATCGCCCCTATCCGCCAGTGGGGCCCAACGGTGAAGGCATAAAAATCCTGATACTCGGCGGTAGCCTGGGCGCAAAGATCTTCAGCGACGTGGTGCCGCGGGCCATCGCAGATATGCCTGAAGCCCTACGCCGGCGGTTCGCCATCGTTCAGCAGTGCCGGGCAGAGGATTTGGATCGTGTCCGGGAAACATACGACAGCGTCGGCATATCACCAGAGCTTGCGACATTCTTTGACGATGTTCCGGATCGCATGGCCGCAGCCCACATCGTGATTACGCGGGCAGGCGCCTCGACTATCGCAGAACTGGCCGAAATGGGTCGACCGGCGATCCTGGTACCCTACCCGCACGCGCTGGACGACCACCAAACGGCGAACGCCAAGTCCATCGACGATCACGAAGCAGGCTGGTTAATGCCGCAGGACGGATTCACTCCTGAATCGCTTACCATCAGGTTGGAGGGTTTCGTCAACCTGACCAATACGCTGACTAATGCCGCCAAGGCGGCAAAGTCGTTGGGCGGACGCAACGCCGCCGAAGCGGTTGCGGACCAAGTCGAGCGGCTGAGCGGCACGCGCCCAAATGGCGGTGCCGGACCAGCCAGCGACCGTGTAAGGGAGATCGCGGCATGAAGTCGCTTCCTCTCAGCATCGGCACCATTCATTTCGTCGGCATCGGCGGCATCGGGATGAGCGGCATCGCGGAAATCCTGCACAATCTCAATTACGCAGTTCAGGGCAGCGACATCGCTGACGGCGCAAACGTCAGACGGCTTCGCGATCTGGGCATCAATATCTCTATCGGGCATCGCGGCGAAAACTTGGGCAACGCCGAAGTCGTGGTAATCTCTTCCGCAGTCAAACCAGATAACCCGGAGGTTGTCGAGGCGCGGTTGCGACTGATCCCCGTGGTGCCGCGGGCCGAGATGCTGGCGGAAATCATGCGGCTCAAATGGGGCATTGCCGTTGCCGGCACCCATGGCAAGACGACGACGACATCCATTGTTGCCTCGGTCCTCGATGCCGGACAATTTGATCCAACGGTCATCAATGGCGGCATCATCAACGCTTACGGCACCAACGCCAGGCTCGGCAGCGGCGAATGGATCGTGGTCGAGGCCGACGAATCCGACGGCACGTTCACGAAACTGCCTGCGACCATCGCTGTAGTCACAAATATCGATCCGGAACACCTCGATCACTACGGCGATTTCGACACGCTGAAAGCTGCTTTCGCCAAATTCGTCCAAAACATCCCGTTCTACGGATTTGCGACAATGTGTATCGACGACGTGGAGGTGCAGGCGCTTATCCCGCAGGTGGCGGACCGCCGAATCGTCACGTACGGGCTGAGTCCCCAGGCTGACATACGGGCAATAGATATCTCGGCCGATCCAGCGGGATCGAGCTTTACAGTCGTCATTTCCGACCGGGTGACCGCAATAACCAGCGAACTCGGCAATTTCACCATGCCGATGGTCGGCGATCACAATATCCGCAATACGCTAGCCGCGATCGCCATCGCCTGTGAAATCGGTATCGAAACGGATGTCATCCGCCGCGCACTCGCTGATTTCAGTGGCGTAAAGCGGCGTTTTACTCGCACAGGTGTCGTAAACGACGTCACGGTAATCGACGATTACGGTCACCACCCGGTGGAAATTTCAGCGGTGCTGGCCGCTGCCCGTACCAGTACCACGCGCAATGTTATCGCAGTCGTCCAGCCGCATCGGTACACACGTCTGCGCGACCTGTTCGGTGAATTCTGCACTTGTTTCAACGATGCAGACACAGTCATCGTCACCGACATATACTCCGCCGGAGAACCGCCGTTAGACGGATACGATCGGGATGCGCTGATAGAAGGATTACGTAGCCGAGGACACCGGGATGTATTGGCGCTGGAGACCCCGGAAGCGCTACCGGGCCTGATCGCCCAGCTGGCGGAGCCAGAAGATTTCGTCGTCTGTCTCGGCGCAGGGAACATCACGGACTGGGCCAACGACCTACCGGGTGCATTATCGGTACTATGGAACGTCGGAAATACCGCCGCTTCATCCGGGGAAGGCGCCTAATGCTGGCTAATGCCCTGCCCCGCAAGATCAACAGAATGCCCGCGGTACGTGGCGAGATAACGGAAAACGCCTCGCTGGATGGGATAAGCTGGTTCAGAACGGGCGGCGCAGCAGAAATTCTGTTCCGGCCTTCGGATATCGACGACCTTCGCGTATTTCTTCAGGGCATCGATGCCGGTATCGACGTGACGGTGTTGGGCCTGGGTTCTAACGTGCTGATCCTCGACGGCGGCGTACCAGGCGTGGTCATCCATCTCGGTAAAAATTTCAGCGATATATCGTTCGATGGCAACGACGTGATAGCTGAAGCCGGTGCGCTGGATGTCGCAGTATCCCGCGCCTGCCGCAACAAATCTCTGGCGGGCCTGGAATTCCTGAACGGTATCCCGGGCACCATCGGCGGAGCACTGCGCATGAACGCAGGTGCCTACGGACGAGAGATTTCAGACGTCCTCGTATCTGCGCAGGCCCTGGATCGTGCGGGGCGTATTCACAACCTCTCCCACGCAGAGTTTGGGTTTAACTATCGCCACAGTATCGTGAACGAGGATTGGATATTCGTGTCCGCGCGGCTGCGTGGTATGCTGGACGATCAGGCCGATATCGATGCCCGGATGACGAAAATAATCGGCGACCGAAAATCATCCCAACCGATCCAGAAGCGGACGGGGGGCTCAACCTTCAAAAACCCGGCTGACTCAAAGGCCTGGGAATTGATCGATGCAGCCGGTTGCCGCGGTCTTGTCATCGGCGACGCGATGGTGTCGGAACAGCATTGCAACTTCCTAATCAATCGCGGCAATGCGTCGGCCCACGATCTCGAGTCCCTGGGCGAAGAAGTGCGTCGCCGGGTCAGGGAACATTCTGGCGTCGATCTAAAGTGGGAGATCAGACGAATCGGTACCCCGGCGGAGGGTGCGTCATGAATGCATCCGTAGCAGTTCTTGCCGGTGGCTGGTCGAGCGAACGCGAAGTCTCGCTGATGGGCAGCGACAAAATCACTGCGGCACTTCGGGAGGCTGGTTACGATGTGCGCGAAATCGATGTGAGACGCGACCTCCCTGCGCTGGTCGAAGCGCTCACCCCGCCACCAGATGTCGTCTACAACGCCCTGCACGGGCCCTATGGCGAAGACGGCTGCATTCAAGGCATTCTGGAATGCTTGGGAGTTCGCTACACCCACTCCGGCGTCCTGGCTTCGGCCCTGGCAATGGACAAACCCGTGGCCAAACACCTTTTCAAGACGGCGGGTATTCCATGTCCGGACCACAGGATCGTGACCCGAACGGAATTCGACTCGGGGAACCGCATCGAGCTGCCTTACGTCATTAAACCCCTCAATGAAGGCTCCAGCATTGGCGTGCGCATCATCCGGACCGAGGAAGATGTCGCTGCTTTGGGGGGGAACGAAATCTGGACCTATGGCAGCCGCATGATGCTCGAAAGCTTTATTGACGGTCGCGAAATCACGGTGTCGGTCATGGGTGAGGAAGCGCTCGGCGTGACCGAGATACGCGCCTTCGAGGGCTTCTACGACTATGAAGCCAAGTACACCGAGGGGCGGGCGGAACATCTGGTTCCCGCGCCGATCCACGCAGATGCCTACGCGGCTGCAATGGATTATGCGGTACGCGCGCACAAAGCACTGGGGTGCCGCGGCATCTCGCGCGCTGACTTTGTGTACGACGATCATGCCGGAGAGCCAGGCGATCTTTTTCTTCTCGAAGTCAACACTCAGCCCGGCATGACGCCGCTGTCGCTCGTTCCCGAGCAGGCCGCCTATGCAGGGATCGAATTCGGCGAACTTGTTCGCTGGATGGTGGAGAACGCATTATGCGATGGATAAATCTGAAGCAGGAAAAGCCAACGAAAGGCAAGCGCGCCAAATCCGTGCGCAAACGCCCGATGCCGCCGTGGACGCGCCGGTCGCTGCGCGCGCTAGGCGTCACAGCGATATTTGCACTCGCGCTGGGCGGCCCGGCATGGCTCTGGCAGTCGGGATGGGTCGGCAACGCAATGCATTCCGCTTGGCAATCGGCGGCAACCCATATGGGTGATGCGGGCCTGCGGGTGGATCAAATTCTGCTGCAGGGACGCCGGCACGAATCTCCGGACCGCATCACCCGGGTACTGAACATCGAACGAGGTGATCCGTTACTGGCGGTCGACCTGAAATATACTCGTGAACGGCTAGAAACCCTGCCCTGGATTCGGGCGGCCAGCATTGAACGGCAGTTTCCGAATACCATTCGCGTGAAAATTCTCGAACGCCGCCCCATGGCGCTCTGGCAGCGCGAAAACAAACTGGTGCTCGTTGACGACGAAGGCACCATCATTACCTCCCGCAACCTGGAAAGGTTTCGCGATCTCCTTGTTGTCGTCGGTAAGGATGCGCCGGCGCACGCTAACGCATTGATGACGATCCTTGCCCGTGAGCCGGAGCTGAAGCAGCGTGTCAATGCAGCCGTCCGTGTCGGCGACCGCCGATGGAATATCCGCATGGACAATGGCGTGGATGTACGCTTGCCGGAGAATGATCCGGAAGCGGCCTGGCGTCGTTTCGCGCGGCTGGAACGGGAACACAAACTACTCAAACAGGACCTGTTGTCGATCGACCTGCGGATACCGGACCAGCTTATCGTCCGGACCCGCGCGGACCGCACCGGCAGCAATCGCAAGGTCAGTCATCGCAAGGGAAAGAATACATAATGATATTTGACCTTAATGCAGGCCGGTATCGAGGGGCTGTCTGAGGATGGCGAAACTCCGGACCGGAATCATTGCAGCACTGGACGTCGGAAGCGCAAAAATATGCTGTTTAATCGCACACATGAACGCCGAAGGCGGGATACGCGTGATCGGCGTCGCACAACAGGCGTCTGCCGGCGTGCGCAACGGGTCCGTGATCGATATGGAAGCCACGCAGAATGCCATCCTCACCGCAATAAGTGCCGCGGAAGAGCTTGCCGGTGAACGCATCGACCGGATTTTCGTCAACCTTTCCGGAGGCGCGATCTATTCGCATATTCAAGAAATCGAAGTATCGATTGCCGGGCACCCAATCGCAGCGACAGATATCCAGCGCGCTCGGGAACGCAACTTCCAGATCGAACAGCCGGAAGACCGCGACCTGATTCATTGCCTGCCGGTAGGGTACTCGATCGACGGCAATCGCGGTATCCGCGATCCGCGCGGCATGTTCGGCGAACAGCTTGGTGTCAGCTTCCATCGTATCAATGCCGCGCCCGGTCCGGTTCGCAATCTTAAGAACTGTGTTGCACGCTGTCACCTCGATATCGAGGAAGTCGTCGTTTCACCCTACGCCAGCGGCCTTTCCTGTCTGGTTGAAGACGAGAAAGACCTCGGTGTCACACTGGTTGATATGGGTGGTGGCACCACGACGATCGCCGTTTTCTACGATGGGCAGGTGGTTTTTGCAGATTCCATACCGGTAGGCGGCGGACACGTGACGAACGATGTCGCGCGCGGGCTATCGACACCTGTGGTGCATGCCGAACGGATGAAGATACTTTATGGCAGCGCTGTTCCATCCCAATCAGACGACAATGAAATAATTGACGTTCCTCTGGTCGGCGAAGACGATCACAACCAACCCAATCATGTGCCACGCTCCATACTGACCGGCATCATCCGGCCGCGCATCGAGGAAACATTCGAGTTGGTCCGGGAACGGATGGAAATCAGCAGCGCCGACCGCGTATCGGGACGTCGCCTGGTTCTTACCGGCGGTGCCTCGCAGCTGCACGGCGTGCCCGAACTAGCGGGCATGGTTCTTGAAAAGCAGGTCCGTATCGGCCGGCCACTCCGCATCAGCGGGTTGGCAGAGGCAACCAGCGGGCCCGCTTTTTCGACCTGCGCCGGCCTTCTGCGATACGGCGTGGAGAAGTACGCTGGCACCATCGAAGACGCCCCCGCGAACGAAAATGCACCGGTCAGCCGGATCGCCCGGATAGGCCAGTGGCTGAAGGAGAGTTTCTGATCTCATTACCAACGCATGACCCCGCAACTTTCAACCTAACCCGCAACGATCCTGCGGCAACACCGACCCGGGTGGATCGGCACCACCCGTTCTGTCCCTTCCCTGGCTAGGAGGCCTCAATGACCATCAATCTCACCGTTCCCGAACCTCAGGACCATCTGAAACCGCGGATTACCGTAATCGGCGTCGGCGGCGCCGGCGGTAACGCTGTCAACAACATGATCTCATCGCAACTTGAAGGCGTCGACTTCGTGGTAGCGAATACCGATGCTCAGGCACTGGCACAGACCCTGGCCGACAGGCCAATCCAGCTTGGACCAAGTATTACGCATGGTCTTGGCGCCGGGTCGCGCCCGGACATCGGCCGCGCGGCGGCGGAAGAAGCCATGGACGAATTGATGGAAGCACTGAGTGCAGCTCACATGGTATTTATCACGGCCGGCATGGGCGGCGGCACCGGAACTGGTGCAGCTCCTGTAATTGCCCGGTTAGCGCGCGAACACGGCATCCTGACCGTAGGTGTCGTGACCAAACCTTTTCAGTTCGAAGGCATCAACCGGATGCGCATCGCAGAGGCTGGCATCGAAGAAATGCAGGAGTATGTCGATACGCTGATCGTAATCCCGAACCAAAACCTGTTCCGGATCGCCAACGAAAAGACGACGTTTGCAGATGCCTTCACCATGGCGGACGAAGTCCTCCATTCAGGCGTTCGCGGGGTCACCGACCTTATGGTCGTTCCCGGGCTGATCAACCTGGATTTTGCCGATATTCGCGCCGTGATGAGCGAAATGGGCAAAGCCATGATGGGAACCGGTGAAGGCGATGGCGAAGAACGGGCACGCCTGGCGGCCGAAGCCGCGATCTCCAACCCGCTGCTCGACGACGTGTCGATGAAAGGCGCGCGTGGCGTGCTGATCAATATCACCGGCGGCCCGGACATGACGCTGTTCGAAGTCGATGAGGCAGCTAACCGGATCGGCGAGGAAGTTGATGCCGATGCCAATATCATCTTCGGGTCCACCATGGACTCGACGCTTGAAGGAAAAATGCGCGTATCGGTTGTCGCTACCGGAATCGACGCCCAGGCCGAGTTCCAGCCCCGGCCGGTCCTGAAGGTTTATTCTCAACCGCAAAAACTGGTTCGGGCCAAAGAAACCGAGATGCCGGACCAAGAAACGACAGCGCTACCTGCAACCGCGGAAACAGTGGATGAGCCAATTGCCGAAAAGAAGGCGACGACCCCGATCCCGACACCTGCGGCACGGGGGGAGATCTCTGCAGAGCCGTCAAAACCGGCTGTTGAAACCACCCCACCCACGCCGGAACCTGTTGAGAAACCGACGATGGAAACGGTTATTGAAGCGGAACAGCCCGCCAAACTGGGTGTTGGGGAAACGCCGGAGCCTGTGACTGAGGCACCCGCCGCGCCTGATACCGAAGAACCTGCTGAAATCGTTCCAGCGGCCGCAATAGCGCCAGAACCGAAGGCCCCCACACCGCCGGAACCGATTCTGGTGGCCAAAAATGACGCCTTCATGCCGCCGCCGCCGGTCGATCCCAAAAGCCCCCCGGAAGCGGTGTCCGGCGCAGACCCCTTTAAAGAAGCGGATTTGCTGAATGGTAGCCAGAAAGACGATTCGCGCCGCCGTGGCGGAAATCTGTTTCAGCGGATCACCCGTACCGGTAAAACTCCCACCCATGAACCGCCGACAGTAATATCCGAGGCGAAAACCGCCCACGCACCTACCAAACCGGTGCCTGTTGCAGAAAATTTGCAGAAAACCGCGCTTCAGCAAAGCCGTTTGGCGGGCGTAGACCCTGAAGACCGAGTTCAAACGTCTCAGGCAGAAGACGATTTGCTGGAAATTCCGGCATTTCTCCGCCGCCAGGCCAACTAACTGGCATCAACCCTGCAGAGTCCGTAACATTCTGTAACATTTGTTGATTTGAGTTTCTCGGGGGGTGTTTGGTAGAAATCTCCCGAGGACTTAAATCTGTTGCGGCGGTTATTAAAGATAAATCCGGCCTCGTCAGGCAATGATGCCGTCGCCGGAATGCCCGCAGCAGAAGCAGGTCTCAGGGGGCCACAGAGTAAAGATCGCTGGTGTGATTAAACAAAAAACATTGAAGACCGAAATCGGCTGCACGGGCATTGCTCTGCATTCGGGCTGCAAAACCGCCATGACGCTGAAACCGGCAGAAGAAAATTTCGGCATTCGTATATGCCGGACTGACCTGTTCAACGGCGCCCGCGAAATCGTCGTCAACTGGCAGAACGTTGTCGATACCCGTCTCGCAACCACGGTCGGCAATGATCACGGTGCAACGGTGAGTACGATTGAACATCTGATGGCCGCGCTAGCGGGCTGCGAGATCGACAATGTTTTGATCGAGGTCGACGGCCCCGAAATTCCCATCATGGATGGCAGCGCGGCACCTTTCGTTTTCCTGATCGAATCTGCCGGGTTGGCCAAACAGTCAGCCGCACGGACCGCGATCAAGATTTTGAAAACCGTCACGGTGGATGATGGCACCCGTGCTATGACGGTTTCACCGTCTGACGAATTCAGCCTCGATTTCGAGATCGATTTCGGCTCTTCGGCGATTGACTGTCAAGAACGCGTATTTGAGCGCACCGGCGAAAATTTCAAATCCGATATATCCCGTGCGCGGACATTCGGATTCGAGCACGAAGTCGATGCCCTGCGCGACGCAGGTCTCGCTTTAGGCGGCTCTCTCGATAATGCAGTCGTCATCAGCGGTGACAAGGTGCTCAACAAGGACGGCCTGCGCTACGATGACGAATTCGTCCGTCACAAGATTTTGGATTGCGTTGGCGACCTGTATCTTGCCGGTGGCCCGGTTATAGGTGCCGTTCAGGCCAGCCGGTCGGGACATGCCATGAACAATGAGCTCCTGCGCGCTTTGTTCGCGGACGATGACGCCTGGAAACGCGTGGATGCGCAGCCGAGCAACAGCGGAATCGGATCTTTGCAGGCAACGGCTGCCGTCGCCTGAATTGACGGCCAATTGATCGAATGAAGGCGCCTCCGGGCGCCTTTTTTCGTACCAACAGCCATTCGTCCTCACTACATTTATAGCAACAATGATGGTATAACGCTGCTGGATGAGAATATAGGAAATAGGGATGTCGATCATCCGTATACGACATTTAGCGATCGGGGCAGCGATCTGTCTCGTGGTTGCTGCCTGCGGCATCGACGAAGAGGTATATGTCGAGCGAAAGGTGGATTTTTTATACAACACGGCCGTCAATTCGCTTGAAGCCCGAGAGTTCAAGGATGCAGCCAGGAAATTCGAAGAAGTCGAACGACAGCACCCCTATTCGGTCTGGGCGATCAAAGCCAAATTGATGGCCGCCTACTCGAACTATCAGGCCAACGAATACGACGAAGCCATAATCGGCCTTGATCGCTATATCCGCCTGCATCCGGGCAACAGGGACATTCCCTATGCCTATTATCTGAAGGCGTTATCATTTTACGAACGTATCTCGGATGTCGCGCGCGACCAAAAGATAACAGAACAGGCACTAGACGCACTCACAGAAGTCGTTCGACGCTTCCCGGAGTCGAAATATGCCCGTGACGCCGAGTTAAAAATCGATCTAGCTCGCGACCACCTTGCAAGCAAACAGATGGAAATCGGCCGCTACTATCACGAACGCGGGCACTATTTAGCGGCGATCAACAGGTTCCGGCGGGTGATAGATAACTATCAGACCACCACACACGTTCCGGAAGCTTTGCACCGCCTGGTCGAAGCCTATACCGCTCTTGGCGTTATAGATGAGGCGCGAAAAGTCGCCGCCGTGCTGGGACACAATTATCCCGGCAGTGATTGGTATCTAGATACTTACGCGGTGGCCACCGGATCAGACCTGCGCGAAAAGGTCGAAGAAAAGGGACTCTTCGGCCGCACATGGGACTGGTTGTTTTAAGCCGCGATGCTGGCGACGCTTTCCATTCGGAATTTCGTCCTGATCGACAGCTTAGATATCGACTTCAGTAGCGGACTATGCGTTCTGACCGGCGAAACCGGTGCTGGAAAATCCATCCTTCTCGACGCGCTTAGTCTGGCGATCGGCGCGCGTGCCGACGCTTCACAGGTTCGAGGTGGTATAGAGAGCGGGAACAGGGCAAGCATTGCCGCAACCTTCGAATTGCTCCCGGGAAATACAGTTCTCGGGAAGCTCGAAGAGCACGATATCGACCTGCCGATGGACGGCGACCCCCTAATACTCCGACGTACGGTGACTGCCGACGGACGCAGCCGTGCCTATATCAACGATCAACCCATCAGCGTCGGCACCCTGCGGAACATCGGCGAATCCCTGATAGAGATCGAAGGACAATTTGCCAGCCACGGGCTACTTGATCCGGCAAACCATCGGGACGCGCTGGACGCCTTCGGCCGACATGGAGGACTTATTCAAAAAACCGTCACATCATGGTCAGAGTTGAAATCGGCAGAAAAAGCATTGGCGGAAGCACGCAACGAAATCGACAAGATAGCCGCTGAGGGCGATTTCTTGCGTCACGTCCATGCGGAGCTAGACGAATTCGACCTAAAGGAAGGCGAAGAAGCTTCGCTGACCGAGGCCCGATCTCTGATGATGAATGCGGAAAAGATTGCCGCCGCAATCAACCACTCTCTCGATATACTGTCGGGCAACAAAGGGTTTCAGCAAGTCTTATCGAAATCGCTCAGAGCCCTAGAACGCGCCAACGAACAGGCCTCCGGCATGCTCAAACCTGCGCTGGAAGCGATGGAGCGTACAGGTGACGAGGCGGCTGTAGCGTCCGATCTTTTGATCGATGCCTTGCGGTCAACCGATCAGGACCCCGCGCAACTGGAACGGGTCGACGAACGGTTATTCGGTTTACGGGCGCTGGCGAGAAAACACGGTACCAACGTAGATTCTCTGGCCGCCCTGCGGGACGGGTTTGCCTCCAAGCTCGAACGGCTCGACGACGCCGACCGCGATCTTTCCCGCCTAGAGGCCGAAGCTCGAGAGGCGCAAGCTTGCTTCGATACTATTGCGCAGGAACTTCATAATGCCCGGGTTTCCGCCGCGGAGGCACTCGGGTCGGCGATAAACGCCGAACTGCCCCATTTGCGCCTGGAAAAAGCATCGTTCGTCCCGAGTATCGAGGAACTGGCTCGGACCGGCTGGTCGAGCCATGGTATCGACCGGGTCACATTCGAGGTTTCTACCAACCCCGGACAGCCTGCAGGCCCGATCAACAAGGTCGCATCTGGCGGAGAACTAGCTCGGCTGCTGCTCGCCCTGAAAGTGGCTCTGTCTACCTCCAACCGGGTCACGACGCTGGTGTTTGACGAGGTCGATGCGGGTGTCGGCGGCGCGACTGCAGCTTCGGTTGCTGAACGCCTATCACGGTTGTCGGAAGGTGTGCAAGTGCTGGTCGTTACGCACTCGCCCCAGGTGGCCGCGCGCGGAAGCAAGCATTTTCACGTTAGTAAATCGATCGCGGTATCCACGGAAGGCAGTAATACAACCACCGCTGTGATGGAATTGTCCGATGAAGAACGGCGTGAGGAAATCGCCCGCATGCTGGCCGGCGCGAAAATCACCGAAGAAGCCCGTGCGGCCGCCGACAGCCTGATTGCGGAAATGGCACAATGAAGACCGATATCTCGAAATTGACCGAGCCCGAAGTGGCCGCGGAATTGCAACTGTTGGCGATCGAAATCGCTGCCCACGACACCCGCTACTATCAGGAAGATGCCCCGACGGTCACCGACGCCGAATACGATGCGCTACGTCGCCGTAACCAGGTGCTGGAAACGGCATTTCCCCACCTCGTTCTTGAAGACAGTCCCAGCAAATGGGTCGGTGCCGCTCCAGCGGCTGGTTTTGGCAAAATCGAGCATGCCGTTCCAATGCTATCGCTCGGAAACGCCTTCGATGAAGACGACATCCGTGAGTTTTTTGCTCGCATCCGCCGGTTTCTGAATCTTGCCGAAGACGATCAGGTCACCCTCGTTGGCGAACCCAAAATCGATGGCCTCTCCATTTCCCTGCGCTATGAAGAAGGGAAATTCGTTCAGGCGGCAACACGGGGCGATGGACGGGTTGGCGAGAACGTGACAACCAATGCAAGGACCATCGAAGAAATCCCTGACAGACTGTCCAGCGATTTCCCCGCCGTACTGGAAATCCGCGGCGAGATCTATATGAGCCATGTCGATTTCGCTGCACTGAACGAAACACGCAAAGCTTCGGAAGCACAGGTGTTTGCAAACCCGCGCAATGCGGCTGCGGGTTCACTCCGCCAGCTCGATCCCTCGATCACGGCCCAACGGCCGTTGCGCTTTTTCGGCTACAGCTGGGGCGAGATCAGCGAACCTCCTGCAGATAATCAATGGGATTTTCTGCAGAGGCTCAAAAGCTGGGGCTTTCCCATCAACCCGGAAACCAGACGCTGCGACACGCCGGAAGACATCATGGCACTGCATGCGGGTATTGGCGCGAAACGGGCGTTGCTGGGCTACGATATCGACGGCGTTGTCTATAAGGTCGACAGACTCGACTGGCAGAACCGGCTCGGCTTCATCAGTCGCGCACCGCGTTGGGCGATCGCTCACAAATTCCCGGCGGAGAAAGCCCTAACGGTCCTGAAGGAAATTGATATTCAAGTTGGGCGTACCGGCGCCCTGACACCGGTGGCACGGCTGGAGCCCGTCACGGTAGGTGGTGTCGTGGTCTCCAACGCGACGCTACACAACGAGGACTATATAATCGAAAGAGACATCCACATTGGCGACACCGTCACGATTCAGCGGGCCGGGGACGTCATCCCGCAGGTGCTGGACGTTATCGCCGACAAGCGGCCAGAAGACGCGCGACCCTACAAGATACCGGACCATTGCCCCGAATGCGACAGCCTAGCGGTGCGCGAAGTGGGCGAGGCCGTGCGGCGCTGCACCGCCGGGCTGATCTGTCCGGCGCAGCGGCTGGAACGCCTCAAACATTTCGTCAGCCGTCAGGCGTTGGATATCGACGGATTGGGCGGCAAGCATATTGAAGCATTCGAGAACGACGGGCTGATTGATGGACCGGGCGACATCTTCCGTCTGCGAGATCATGCTGGCGTTCTGCGCGGCCGAGAAGGCTGGGGCGACAAATCCGTCGACAACCTGCTGGACGCTATCGAGGAACGGCGCAGTATCGGTCTCGACCGACTGATCTATGCGCTCGGCATTCGGCAGGTGGGTGAAACCACGGCCCGCCTGCTGGCGCGCACCTACGGATCCTACGACGCTTGGCGAAGGGCAATGGAACAAGTCAGCCTCGAACGCAACAACAATGCTGAGGAACGAAAAAACCCCGACCTGATTGGCGACGCCTATGCCGAGTTGTGCAATATCGACACCATCGGCATGACGGTGGCAGACGAGCTTGCGGGATTTTTCAATGCGGATAACGTCGAAAACCGCCGCATGCTGGACGATCTGGGTGCCGAACTGAATGTAGAAGACATGGCGCCGCCCGAGACCACCGATTCCACCCTCACCGGCAAAACAGTCGTCTTCACCGGCACCCTAGAAACCATGACCCGCTCAGAAGCCAAGGTGAAAGCCGAGTCCCTCGGAGCTAAGGTGTCGGGATCGGTATCGAAAAAGACTGACTACGTCATTGTGGGTGCTGACGCAGGATCAAAAGCGAAAAAAGCTGCCGATTTTGGCATTACCGTCCTTTCAGAAGAAAACTGGCAGGACATGATCGGCGGGGCCACCTGAATGTCCGCACGGGAACTCTATTTCATCTCCGGCTCGCCGCCCTGCTGGTCAGTGATGCTCGCCCTGGCGGTCAAGGGGCTGCGCTACACGCGTCGCCGTCTCAGCAACTCGGCGGGCGATCAGAAAACGCCCGCATACCGCAAGATCAATCCGCGCGGACACGTGCCCGTGCTGGTTGACGACGACACGGTCGTGACAGAAACCCTCGCCGTCCTGTCCTACATCGATGCGAGCCACCCGGATCCGCCATTGTTCGGCAGGACCCCGATGGAAACCGCGCGTGTCTGGCAAACGATCAGCGAATGCGACGGGCACTTCCGGGGGCCTGTCGGCGATATTTCCCGGCCATTATTCCGTAACAAGGTGGCGGAATTCGAGGACCAGATCGCCGGCGCCGCCACCAAGGTGCACGACGAACTTGTGGTATTGAACGAACGTTTGTCAGCTTCAGAATGGCTAGCAGGTACGGAGGTCAGCGCGGCCGATCTGATCGTGTTTCCGGTGCTGATGCAGTTGACTCGCGCCGCCAGCCAGGAAAATGCCGCTGCACTCGATCTGGCCATCACCCCGCTGGATGCGCATTACCCTATGCTGGCCGCCTGGCAGACGCGGATGTGGGCCCTACCGGGCTTCGAGACCGCCTACCCGCCGCACTGGAAGCCCCAGGTGGCCTAACCCCGAAAAACTAGGAAGGGTAGCAGATGCCTGGGGGTTTTCTGATCAGCCAAAACGCGGCGATCGCGCAGTTTGTGCGCGTCACCGGGGCGGAGATCGCGGAGGAGAAGAAAATACGGTTACACCTCTGCCGTCGCCTCTTCCAGCCACGCCTGCACTTCGTCCGTTAACAAGGGCGACAGCGTATCCCGCACACGCGCATGATAGGCGTTCAGCCAGTCGCGTTCGTGCTCGCTCAATAGATCCGCATCGATCAGCGCGCGGTCGATGGGCGCTAAGGTGATGGTCTCGAAATCCATCATCTTTCGCTCCCCGCCTGCTAGAGAACTTCCGGCCTCTCTCACGACCAATAAGTTTTCAATGCGGATGCCGTAGGCGCCTTGCTTGTAATAGCCGGGCTCGTTCGACAGGATCATGCCGGGTTCCATGGGCACTCCACCGCCCAGCTTGGAGATTCGCTGCGGTCCCTCGTGAACGCCAAGATGGACGCCGACGCCGTGGCCAGTGCCGTGATCGTAATCCAGCCCCGCCTCCCATAGCGACAGTCTTGCCAGCGCGTCGATCTGGCTGCCATGGGTGCCTGCCGGAAACCGTGCGGTCGCGACAGCGATATGACCTTTCAGAACCCGTGTAAACCTCTCCCGCGCCTCAGACGGCGCGCCATCGCCGTCTTCGATAAAAACGGTCCGGGTGACATCGGTCGTTCCGTCCAGATACTGGGCACCGGAGTCGACAAGGTATACGTCCCCCGGCGCCAACCCGCGGTCAGTTTCTGGTGTTACCCGGTAATGCACGATCGCACCGTTGGGTCCACTGCCAGAGATAGTCTCAAAGCTTAACCCGCGGAATCGATCGTCGGGTGTCCTGAACGCGCGGAGACTTTCGGCTGCCGACATCTCTGTTAATTCTCCTTTGGGGGCTTCCACAGCCAGCCAGGCTAGAAAAGACGTCAAGGCAGCACCGTCGCGGATATGCGCGTTGCGCGTTCCGTCAATCTCGGCCGGGTTCTTTTTCGCTTTGGGTAGCGTGCAGGGATCGCTGGCAGAGACGATGTTAGCTCCCGCTTCCGAAAGCTGAATGCGCACGGCCTCCGCTATTGTCGCAGTATCGACGCGGACGGTTTTGCCGGCTTTGCCCAATGCCGCCAGCCCCGCCAAGAACTCCGCCGGATCGCGCACGGCAACGGCAGTACTCAGATCTTTCCGTGTTGCGGTCAGAATTTTTCGACGGTCAACATACCAGTCGACTTTCTCGGTCCGGTGAACAATCGCGTAAGAGAGCGCCAGAGGTGTATTGGCGACATCGGACCCCCTGATATTCAGGAACCAGGCTATGGAGTCTGGGGCACTGAGGATTGCGGCGTCGGCACCGCTTGCCGTCAGCACATCGGCAATCTGACGTGATTTATCCGCCGAACCCTTACCGGCGAACTCTTCCGGGTAGACCATTATAGGCCCCAACGGCGGCGGCGGCTGGTCCAGCCAGACGGCGTCGACCGGATTGGCATCTACAGGCACCAACTCAGCCCCCACCGCCTTGCAAGCAAGGCGCAGGCTGTCGATTCCTTCCGGCGTATGCACCCAAGGATCGAAACCGATTTTTCCGCCCTTCGGCACATTCGCCAGCAACCATTTGTCGGGCGGCGACTGGGTAAGGTGTTCCGGAACGAACGACACGGTGTCGACTTGGTCTCGCACCTGAAGCGTGTACCGACCATCGACGAAGATCGCAGCCCTGTCCATCAGTACAATCGCCATGCCGGCCGAGCCGCCAAAGCCTGTCAGCCACGCCAGACGCTGCGACCGGGCGGCGATAAATTCCCCCTGATGTTCGTCCGACAGCGGTACGAGAAATCCCTCCAGATTCTTTGCCGCGAGTTCTGCCCGCAGGGACGCCAAACGGTCGGATGGCGCCGGCACGCTCCCAAGACCCGCCGTCTGTTGTCTACGCAGATCATCGATCCGGTGCGCCGCCTCTTCCGGCGCGATGCCGGGGAATAGCTCAGCCAGTACGTCTCCGGCACCGTCGATATCGGTCGCGAAAGCGGACGCAGCGACGCCTTCAATCAGGTTGGTATCGATCTTTCCATCCTCCCGGGAAAACCGCGTCATGTGCAGACGGCAGGCCTTAACCTTCCGTATCTCCAATGATAATACCGAGGCGATAAGATTGCGAATGTCCCCTGACATGCCGCAGTTTGCCGACGTGGTAGAGAAATATCGTTGTAATCAGGGTAAACGAGTAATGAACATTAGAGATCTCATTCTTGTAGCGGCCGCCTTTATTGCTGCCACCCTCTCTCCCGCAATCCCATAAAACCTATCGCCCGCCGACAGGAAATTCGGCGACTGAGCCGTCACCTTCCGCCAGTCAAAGAACGATGCGCTCCAGCGCGTCGTATTGTTTGAGAACATTGTCCTGCGCCAGAGTGGCAAGCGCATCTTAGACGTTTCCATCGCCCGTCCAGCCACGGAAAAAACTTATTTCGCCGCAGTAACCGTGCCGCTCGGCAGATTGCTGCTGGCGGGATTAACGCTATAGGTTGACGCGAGGGAACTCGTCCGTTTTCAGCCACGCCTATCCAACGTGAATGGTTGCCGGGGCCAGTTACCAGTCAGCGAAGATGTCCGCGCCATATTTTAGATGGTTAGAATGGCCGCGTGATTTTTCGACAGCCCAACGGTCGGCCGCTGCGCGTCGAATTCTCGCTTGAGAGACTCGGCGACGGATTTGTCGAGCTGGAAAAGAACTAGATTCGACTGAGTGTCAGTGTTGCCCAGTCGTCCATTTCGATCCGTTCGGTCAATCTGAGCCCGTTTTCGGCATACGACGCCGCAACCTCTTCCGCCTGGTCCAGCAGTATGCCGGACAACACGATGCGACCGGTGACTGCAAGCGCGCCCGCGATATCAACTGACAGAGCAATCAAGGGATTGGCGACGATATTCGCGACAATCAGATCGTAGGGGGCTTTTTCCTGAAGCCCGGGAAGGTCCAAACCTTCCGCCAGATGAAAATCAATCATCTCGCCGACACCGTTCAGTTTGGCGTTCTCAGCAGCCACATCGACCGCGATCGGATCGTTGTCACTGGCGGTCACAACATTGCCAAGGCGCTTAGCGAGCGCAATGGCCAGAATACCGCTGCCGGTGCCGATATCCAGCGGATTGGACGGCGCGTGATCTGCACAAACTGATTCGATGGATTGTAGGCAGCTCCTAGTGGTTTCGTGATTGCCAGTGCCGAATGCCTGCCCAGCATCGATCTGGATTGCTATGGCCCCATCAGGCGGTGGCTCCGTCACATGGGATCCGTACACGCAGTAGGACCCGACATGAATGGGTGCAAGCGCACGTTCAACTTCCGCAACCCAGTCTCTTTCGATCACCGGCGAAACGTCGACTTCTGGCAACGTCATGTCCGCCTTCGCCGCGGCTGCGCTCAACCGCGCGATTAGATTCGCCCGGTCGGGTTCCCCCGCTGTGTAGGCCGTAACGCGCCAACCGGGCGTTCCGATAATCTCAAAACTGGATAGTCCGATCGCAATATCTTCTAACGCCGCTTCGATCGGTTCGACCGAGGATTTGGCAAGCAGTGCGATATCAATCTGCCAGATATCGCCGAACGCTCCCCCTTCGGCGGTCATGCCGGTTCCACGAAGCTTTCGAGAACTTTCTTGGTACCCGCTTTCTCGAAGTCGATTTCGAGCTTGCCGCCATCATTGGAGACCACGGTGCCGTAGCCAAATTTCTGATGGAATATCCGCACCCCGATGGCAATCGAGTTTACCGTAGACACCTCACCTCCGAACGGCGCCCGCGACGCGCTTCCCTTATTGTCGCGCATACGCCAAAAACCTGGTCCACGGCCCGCACCGCCATTTCCGCAGTTTTCTTCGAGCACCTCCAGACCGGGTTCCGCCACCCCACCATGCAAACCGGCTTCCATTTGATGTTCGACAAAGTCTTCCGGCAGTTCGTCGATGAACCGGGACGGCGCGCAGGCGAGCCACTGGTTGTAGACCCGGCGGCTGGAGGCATGGCATATCCACACTCGGCGTCTGGCTCGCGTAAGTCCGACATAGGCCAGCCGGCGTTCCTCTTCGAGCGCGGCACCGCCACCATCATCGACAGAGCGGCGGTTGGGAAACACCTCTTCTTCCCATCCCGGCAAAAACACGTTGTTGAATTCCAGCCCTTTCGCTGCATGAAGAGTCATCAGGCTGACCATCTCGCCGGCCGTGTTGTTGTCGCGGTCCATCACCAGACTGATGTGTTCCAGAAATCCACCAAGCGATTCAAATTCATTAAGCGCGGAAACGAGTTCCTTCAGGTTTTCAAGCCGCCCCGGCGCATCCGCCGAATTGCTTGTCATCCACATGCCGGTATAACCGGATTCGTCGAGCACGGCCTCGGCAAGCTCGATATGGTCAACCGCTTGCGCCTGAGCGCGCCAGCGGGCGAAATCCTCGATGATCCGACGCAATGACGACCGTGCCTGCGGTTTCAGTTCGTCCGTCTCGATCAGCTGAAGCGCCGATTCATGCAGCGATATCCCCAGCGCCCGCGCGTGCCCGTGCATCGCCTGAAGTGTGGCAGTTCCCAGACCACGCCTCGGCGTATTGATAATGCGCTCCAACGCCAGATCGTCATTGGGTTGGGCAATCACCCGCAGATAGGCGATTGCATCGCGAATTTCGGCCCGTTCGTAAAATCGTGGACCGCCCACGACACGGTACGGCACGCCAAGCGTGATCAAGCGTTCCTCGAACTCGCGCATCTGAAAACTGGCCCGAACCAGAATTGCAATTTCGTTCGGAGACTCGCCGTCCCGTTGCAGGTTTTCAATCTCGTCGCCGACTAACCGGGCCTCGGACTCGCCGTCCCACACAGCGTGGACCCGGATCGGTTCGCCACCCTCTGCTTCGGTCCACAGCGTCTTCCCAAGCCGACCCTGATTGACGGCGATCAAATGCGACGCGGCGCTCAGTATCTGTTGGGTAGACCGGTAGTTCTGTTCCAACCGGATCACCTTCGCACCGGGAAAATCCTTTTCAAACCGCAGAATGTTACCGACCTCTGCACCCCGCCAGCTGTAAATTGACTGGTCGTCATCGCCGACACAGCAGATATTTTTGCGACCCTGCGCCAGCAGACGCAGCCACAAATACTGCGACACGTTTGAATCCTGGTACTCGTCGACCAAGATGTAATGAAACTGGCGCTGATACTCCTCCAGCACTTCAGGACGCGTCGTGAATACAGTCAGGCAGTGCAAAAGCAAGTCGCCGAAATCGGCAGCATTCAGGATGACCAGCCGATCCTGATATATTTTGTATAACTCGCCGATGCGGCCGTCCGCTATGTCACCCGCTTCGGCGACGCTGACCTTATCGGGCGTCAGTCCGCGGTCCTTGAAGCGTTCGATCGCGGCATGCACTGCCCGAGCGGGCCAGCGTTTATCGTCGATTTCTTCGGCCTCTATGATCTGCTTAATTAACCGGATCTGGTCATCCTGATCGAGGATGGTGAAATTCGACTTTAGTCCCACGACCTCCACATGACGGCGCAGAATACGCGCCGCAATCGCGTGGAAGGTCCCGATCCACAGCCCTTCTGTGGCGCCGCCGATCATGCCGGCAACCCGATCTCGCATCTCGCGAGCCGCCTTATTGGTAAATGTGACGGCCAATATCTGGTTCGGCCAGGCGCGCCGGGTCATCAGAATATGACCGATACGGGTGGTCAGCACCCTTGTTTTCCCGGTTCCAGCGCCAGCCAATACCAGCAGCGGACCGTCGACGCTCTCGACCGCATCGCACTGCGGGTCGTTTAGACCGTTCAGATAAGGCTGCGCCGGACGTGCGCCAGCCTCCGGTTGGGGCAAGGAGTGGTTGTTCATGGGACGATTATATCAGTCTGGCGGCATCGTTTGGCGACGAATGGCACAAAATCCGAATCGAATACCGGAACGGTCACAAAGTCCGGAGCAGGTGCGGCCCAGTTTGGTCAGGAAAGCGTCGACGAATAGGGTTTATCCCAACATGTGGGGAATGGGGTCATGAAAAGATTTTGCGTCATCGGTATGGTTTTGTTGGTGATTTGTCTTGCGGCTCCCCCGGCGTCGGCACCACAGAATGCGGGAGGAAATTTCGAAGCGATTGTGAGAGTTACCGACAGCTCCCGGCGAAGCAAGGATCGCGGGCACGTTTGGCACCACATCGGAGGGCACCGGCGTCTTACCAGACAGCATGGACCTGATCGTAACCGTGGGCTACGTCATCTTCGATATTCATCCTGTGAAAATTGAAAGCGCCGATGGCAAAAAATACCCGTCGAAATTGTTGCATATGATCACGATACGGGCTTCAACCTGTCGCGGTCCGCAAGCCCGCAGCGTCAAACCTCTGGAACTCGGTAATTCAAAACATCTAGCGCCAAAGCAACCGTTGCTCGTCGTGGCTCAGGCGGTACGGCAAACGCTATTGGGGCCTTCGAATAGAGCAACGACGGCATTTCGACACGCGATTTGAATGTCGACCAATCCACCCGGGATTGACCGGCGCCACCTTTCTATAATTCGCCCCGTTCTTCCCGCCGTGCTTCGAGTAGCGCGCGGTTGTATACAAACATCACATCGATTTCGTGGATAAAACCAACCAATTTCATGGAGTCGCGGTTTTCGACCACCGCAACATGTTCCTCGCCGGTGTCCTGCATCATCTTTAGCGCGTGATCCAGGCTCGCCTCCGCCTCCAGAACCGGCGGATGCAGGCGCGCGACGTCGCGGGCGTTCACCACATCGTCGATGGAATGATCGAATGCCCCGTCGGCAAGATCTTCCAGGGTGATGGTACCGGTCAACGCGCCGTTTTCATCAACGACGAACAGCTCGCCGTGCGGTGCAGTCAGCAGTTTCTCGCGGACACCGTTGATGTTTAGTTCCTGCATCACAGGCGTGTACTTGAGGCTCATGACGTTTTCTACCTTGGTCATCGCCATCAGGCCGGTTTCGCGGCCGCCGCGGACATTGATCCCGCGCCGTTCCAGCTGCCAGGTAAAAAAGGAATTTCCACGTACCTGCTGGGTAATGACCGATGCAATTACCACGGCCACCATCACGGCGATTGTAAGTGCATAGTCGGCTGTCAGTTCGAACACGATCAGAATGGTCGAAATAGGTGCTCCGAGGACGGCGCCAGAAACCGCGCCAAGACCGACTAGCGTGTACGCCGAATGCCCTGAAGATAGCTCCGGGAAGATCTGGGTGGCTATCATACCGAACGCTCCACCGACCATCGCCCCCATGAACATAGACGGCGCGAATACGCCGCCTCCAAATCCTGCGCCAACACTGATTGCCGTCGCAGCGACCTTTGCCGCCAGCAGCGCAATCAGTATGGCAAGTTCATACCTACCGTTCAGCGCCTTATCGGTTGCTTCGTAGCCGACCCCCATAACTTCCGGGAACGCCAGCGCAATTACACCTACGCAGAAGCCGCCCGCCATCGTCTTTAAGTATGGGACGATGGGTATCTTGGCGGCGATGTCACTCGCCACGGCGACTGACCGCAGGAAAATGATCGCCGTCAGAGCGCAGACCACGCCCAGCAGTGCAAAAGCGGGAAATTCCCAAAATGAAACCAGGGACTGGTCGGGCACGATAAAGGCCGGAAAATCGCCGAAATAGACCCGAGAAATAATCGTCCCGATCACCCCGGCGATCACGATCGGCGCGAAGGCGCTGAGCGCATAGTGCCCGATCACGACTTCCAGTGCGAAAAACACCCCGGCAATAGGCGCGTTGAACGAGGCTGCGACCGCAGAGGCCACCCCGCATCCCAGAAGCGTCACGGCTTGGGAACGGCTGAGCCGTAATTTGGTCGCCACGAACGACGACAAAGTCGCACCCAAATGCACAACCGGACCTTCACGACCAACCGAAGCACCGACCCCGATCGACGCGGCGCTAACCGCCGCGGCGCCAAGTCCAGCCCTCAGTGAGATCGCTCCCGATCGGAGCGCTACCGACTCCATGACATCGGCCACACCGCGTCCGCGCTTACCTGGCATGAAGTAGTAAACGAACAGACCGATCAGCAGGCCGCCGATCGTCGGTACCGTTACCACCTGCCAGCCTGGCAAGTTCTGAATGACATTCGTCGAATTTTCGAGAGAAGCGCCGAACGTGGCAGTTTGAATGAGGACCACGGTTTCGCGAAACAACACGGCACCGAAAGCGGCAGCGGCACCTGTCACCGTCGCCAGAATAATCATGATGAGCTGCTTGTTGCGGACGAACCGGCGCACCGGCTCCAGCAGCGTCTGGCTAGTCACGCCCGTACTCCCCGCGCAGCCCCTCGGCCGCATCAGAAATAACAGAATGGACTCAAAAGCTTGAAGACCATCGTTCTACATTTATCCTGTCCCGGCGGGCGGGAAAAGACATATTTCGCGACATAACGTCTATTTGTGGACGATGCTAATGGTGCGGCCGACCTGTTCAGGACGGGGCAGATGCTTATGTACCGCGAACAATTCCGCGGCCTTAGCCTGAATATGGTCAGGCATGGGCACGACCTTGCGCTCATCCAGATCGACATGCACGGCCATGATTTCCGTAGTCGCGGACAGAAACCCCCGGCCCGCGTGATACATCCGGTGGAAGTAGTGGAGCCGTTTTTCATCGAAGTCGAGAAGCTGCGTCGTTACGCGGACCTCGTCGCCTTCATAGACTTCCGCGAGGTAGTTCGTATGGGTTTCGACCGCGAAGGTCGAGCAACCGGCACTGAGACGATAGTCTTTGTCCAATCCCAGTTCTGCATGGAACCTGTCCGTTCCGTGATCGAAGATCAGGATGTAGTAGGACATGTTAAGGTGGTTGTTATAGTCGCACCAATCCGGCCGCACGGCTTCCCGCCAGATTTCCGGCAGGCCGTCATTCACGGTCATTTCTTCAGGGACTTCCGTGCCTGCGCCAGAATGTCAAGCGCCTTGAACGCATCCTCGATTAGCGGAAACGTCGGCACGCCGCGCGGTTCGAGGAACGCTTTCGCCTCCTCGTTGCAGGCATGATCGCCGCTGAAAGAGATATAGATGGGCTTTTTGGGGTGTTTCTTCGCCAACTCGGGAATGAAATCGAGTGACGGCATGCCAAGTTCCCTGGTCAGAATCATGATCGAAACCACGGCATCGACGTTGGGATCCGTTAGCACCGCCTCCATTGCCTCGCGATAAGCGAACTCCATTCCGTGGACTGTCGCGCTAGGAAAGATATCCACCGGATTGCTGAGCCGGATGAATGGCGGACTGATTTCTCTCAGCCGATCCATCGTCCTTGGCATCAGATCCGGGAAACTCAGGTTAAAGCGCTGTCGGCATAGATCGCTGATATGAACAATAAAGGCACCCGACGGCGATACGAATCCAACGCGATTGCCTGCCGGCACGGGCATCGGGGCGACCGCCTTCGCAGCAAGAAACAGATGCGAAAACTCGTCGATCCGGACAACGCCCGCCTGACGCAAAGCTCCATCGAGAATCCGATCGTCAGATCCCATTGACGCGGTATGCGACAATGCCGCCTTGGCACCGTCGGCGGTTGCACCGCCTTTCAAGACAATCACCGGTTTTTTGGGTGTCACCTGTTTAGCGATTTCAATGAATTCGCGGGGACGGCGAAGGCTCTCTAGATAGAAAAAAATCGCCTTCGTATGTCTGTCGGTGGCGAGAAATTCGAACACGTCGGTTTCATCTATGTCGACTGTGTTGCCGAGCCCAATGCAACGGGCGACGCCATAGTTTTCCGCCGACATAATGTGCTTCATCATCGCTCCGGTGAAATTGCCGGTTTGCGCTACATACGAAATGCCGCCACGCGGTATCTCGCCCAGCGGAAAGAAGCTCGAAGTAAAATCCGCCGGCGTGGAGATATGGCCAGCCGTATTGGGACCAAGGACACGTACTCCGGTCTCCCGGGAGGCCTGCGCCAGTTCTTGCTGCAAATCTTCACCGGCATGATCGACCTCTGCGAAGCCACCAGCCACCAGTACGATCGAGCCGATATTCCGCGCCGCGCAATCGCGCACCGCTTGTGGCGTTGCCTGCGCCGGCAGGATTACAATCGCAAGATCGATGCCACTCGGCAGATCCTTGATCGTTTTGAAAACCCTAAGACCGAGCAGTTTACCACCGCGCGGATTGACCGGGTGAATGTCACCCTTGTAGCCGTTGGCACGCATGTTTTCGATAACCACCCGCCCCGGTCGGCCCTTGTTCGCGGAGGCGCCGATAACGGCGACGCTACGCGGAGCGAAAAAGCGTTTGAGGTCTTTTTGGGCCATTAATTGCTCCCCGCAGGCTTGAGAATAACCAAACCGTCGACCGCGATCGGACGCGACCCGGCAACGATAAGCGGATTGATGTCGATCTCCGCGATATCAGGATTCTCGGCCGCGGCCCTGCCAACCGCAACGATCGCATGGGCCAGTAGCGCCCGGTCTACCCGCGCCATGCCGCGGACGGAACCGAGGATTTTCGCGGCACGGATTTCAGTCATCATCTCGCGGGCATCGGACAGTTTCAGCGGTGCCAGCCGAAAGACGACATCCTCCAAGACTTCGGTAAAAATACCTCCGAGACCAAACACGACCGACGGGCCGAACTGTTCGTCGCGCGTCATGCCGATCATCAGTTCTCGGTCGCCCTTGACCATTTCCTGCACCAGGAATCCGCCGGAAAAATCAGCGCCGGCTCGGGCTTTCAGGGTCCTGAATCCGTCGGCGACCTCTTTCCCCGATCCCAGCCCCACCATGACCAGACCGGCCTCGGTCTTGTGCAGCAGATCGTGGGCGCATCCTTTCAGAACCACCGGATAGCCAAGCCTGTCGGCCGCCGCGCGGGCATCTTTTGCGGAATGAACCAGCCGTTCCCGCGTGACGGGAACGCCATAGGCAGCAAGCAGCCGCTTGCTGTCGTATTCGGAGAGCGCGCCGTGACCAGCCTTTACGGACCGAGCGACCAGACGCTGCGCAGCGTCGATTTTCACCGTGGACTCCTTTGCTTATGAGCGTTCGTACCCCAGAACAGGCGCCAGCCACCGCTCCGCGGTCGTGACGTCCATTCGCTTACGCTCTGCATAGTCGGCCACCTGATCTTTGGCAATCTTGCCAGTACCGAAATAGCAGCTTGCCGGGTGGGCGATGTAGTATCCGGACACCGCCGCCGTTGGCAGCATCGCATAGCTTTCCGTCAGTTCGATCCCGGCAGCGTTTGTCGCATCAAGCAGCGCGAAAAGACCTTCTTTCTCGGTGTGATCCGGGCAGGCCGGATAGCCTGGCGCCGGGCGAATGCCGTGATAGGCCTCTTTGATCAACGCTTCGTTGTCATACGCTTCGTCCGCGGCGTAGCCCCAGAATTCCTTGCGCACGCGTTCGTGCAGTCTTTCGGCAAACGCCTCGGCAAGCCGGTCGGCCAGTGCCTTCAACAGGATGGAGTTGTAGTCGTCATGCGCTGCCTCAAAACGCGCGACATGTTCCTCGATGCCGATCCCAGCCGTGACCGCGAAGGCGCCGATATAGTCCTGAATGCCCGTCTCCGCCGGCGCAACGAAATCCGCGAGCGCGAAATTGGGCTGCCCGCCGCGCTTCGCTATCTGCTGACGGATGGTGTGGAAATTCGACGCGATGTCAGTGCGGGAATCGTCAGCGTAGATATGGATGGTTTCGGCACCGTCGGAATTTGCGGGAAACAGACCGAACACGCCGCGCGCCGACAGCCATTTTTCCTCGATGATGCGATCGAGCATTCGTTCCGCATCGTCCAGCAGACCGCGCGCGGTATCGCCGACCGTGCCGTCATCGAGAATGTTCGGATAGGTGCCAATCAGTTCCCACGTTCGAAAGAAAGGCGTCCAGTCGATGCGGTCGCGCAGTTCCTCCAGCGGATAATCGTCCAGCCCGTGCAACCCCGGCATCGCGGGCGGCGTCGGCCGCCAGTCGGGCCAGTGAATCTTGACCCCGTTTTCGCGCGCCTCGGTCAGGCTGACCGCCCGGGAAGCAGAGTCCTTTGCACCGTGACGGCGGCGTGCGTCCTCGTTCTCGGCGCGGACTTTGGCAACGTAGTCTTCATGCTGATTGTCGCTCAACAGGCTCGACGCAACGCCGACGCCGCGCGACGCATCCAGAACATGCACGGTCGGGCCGGAATAGGCGGGCTCGATCCGCACGGCGGTATGGATTTTCGAGGTCGTCGCACCGCCGATCAACAGTGGTATGTCGAAGCCTTCGCGTTCCATTTCCGCCGCGACGTGGACCATTTCGTCGAGCGACGGCGTGATCAGGCCGCTGAGACCGACGATATCGACCTTTTCCTCGCGTGCGGTTTCCAGAATTTTCTGCGCCGGCACCATTACGCCGAGATCGATGACGTCGTAGTTGTTGCACTGCAGGACCACGCCGACGATATTCTTGCCGATATCGTGCACGTCGCCTTTTACCGTGGCGAGCAGGATTTTTCCCTTGGCCTTGTCGACGTCGCCTTCGCGCTTGTCTTCTTCGATGAACGGAATCAGATAGGCGACTGCCTGCTTCATCACGCGCGCGCTCTTGACCACCTGCGGCAGAAACATTTTCCCCGCGCCGAACAGGTCGCCGACGACATTCATGCCGTCCATCAGCGGGCCTTCGATCACCTCGAGCGGACGATCGGCTGCAAGCCGCGCCTCCTCGGTATCTTCGAGAATGAAATCGGACATGCCGTTGACCAGCGCATGGGTCAGCCTGGTGCCGACGGGCGCTTCGCGCCAAGACAGATCCTCCGTCTTTTCCTTTTTCTCGCCCTGGAAGGATTCCGCGGCATCGACAAGCCGCTCGGTGGCATCATCGCGGCGATTGAGGATCACATCCTCGACCAGCTCGCGGAAATCGGCCGGGATGTCGTCGTACAACGCCAGCTGACCGGCATTCACGATCGCCATATCCATGCCGGCGCGGATGGCGTGATAGAGGAACACCGAGTGCATCGCCTCGCGCACCGGATTATTGCCCCGGAACGAGAACGAGATGTTGCTCAGCCCGCCGGACACCATCGCGTGCGGAAGGTCGGCCTTGATCCGCGCCGTCGCCCCGATGAAATCCTGTGCGTAGTTATTGTGCTCCTCGATCCCCGTTGCCACGGCGAAGATGTTGGGATCGAAGATGATGTCTTCCGGCCTGAACCCGGCCTCGTCCACCAGCAACTCATAAGATCTGGTGCAGATTTCGACTTTGCGGTCGGCGGTATCTGCCTGGCCCTGTTCGTCGAACGCCATGACGACGACGGCGGCGCCGTACCAGCGGATGCGCTTCGCATGTTCAAGAAACTCTTCGACGCCTTCCTTAATGCTGATGGAATTGACCACGCCCTTGCCCTGGACGCAGCGCAGCCCGGCTTCGATGACCGACCACTTGGAAGAGTCGATCATCACCGGAACGCGGGAAATATCCGGCTCGGCGGCCAGCAGGTTGAGATACTTGACCATGGCCGCCTCGGAATCGATCAGGCCTTCGTCCATGTTGATGTCGATGATCTGCGCGCCGTTTGCGACCTGCTGGCGGGCGACATCGAGCGCGGTGTCGAAATCGCCTTCCTTAATGAGCTTCGCGAAGCGGGCAGAACCGGTGACATTCGTCCGTTCGCCGACGTTCACAAACAGGGAATCAGGACCGATATTCAGCGGTTCCAGACCGCTGAGACGGCACCGCACCTCGATCTCCGGCACCGGACGCGGCGGGTGAACGGTCACGTTTTCGACCAGCATACGGGTATGGTCGGGCGTCGTGCCGCAGCAACCGCCGACCAGGTTGACGAACCCACTTTCCGCAAACTCCCCAAGGATTTCCTGCATTTCCTCCGGTGTCTGGTCGTATTCGCCGAATGCGTTCGGCAGCCCGGCATTCGGGTGACAGGAAACAAATGTATCAGCTATCCGGGACAATTCCTGCAGATACGGACGCAGCTCCTTGGCTCCCAGCGAACAGTTCAGACCGATCATTAGCGGTTCGGCATGTGCGACGGAATTCAAGAAAGCCTCCGTCGTCTGGCCGGTCAGGGTGCGGCCGCTGGCATCGGTGATCGCGCCCGAAATAAAGATCGGCAGATTGATGCCTTCGCCATCGAGATACTGCTTGATTGCGAAAATAGCCGCCTTGGCGTTCAGGGTATCGAATACCGTCTCGATCAGCAGGATATCGGCGCCACCGTCGACAAGCCCCGCCACGGACTCGGTATAAACATCCACCAATTGTTCAAAAGTGGTGTTCCTGAACCCCGGATCGTTGACGTCCGGCGAGATAGAGGACGTTCGATTAGTCGGACCCAGAACACCGGCCACAAAACGCGGCTTGTCAGGCGTGTCGGCACTGATATCGTCGGCCACGCGCCGGGCGATACGCGCTCCTTCGTAGTTCAAGGCGTAAACATGGTCTTCCATACCGTAATCAGCCATGGCGATCGCGGTGGAATTGAAGGTGTTGGTTTCCAGAATATCGACGCCCGAGTCCAGAAACCTGCAGTGAATTTCCTCGATCACATCGGGCCGGGTCAGCGTCAGCAGGTCGTTATTGCCTTTTTGGGGAAACGCGTGGTCGACGAACCGATCACCCCGATAGTCGGCCTCTTCCAGCTTGTAAGCCTGTATCATTGTGCCCATTGCGCCGTCGATGACGAGGATTCGGTCTTGCAGCAGCCGGCGCAGTTCTTCAGTGCGATCGGGCTGACGTTGCTGCGCAAAACCCGCGCCCGCAGCGCCTGATCTGTCGGGTGCTTCGCGAAGCAAGACGCGTGCACGAGAGTTCATGCTGCGCTTCCCTGGGGACGCACGCCAAGGATGTGGCAGATCGCAAAGGAGAGGTCGGCCCTGTTCAGGGTATAGAAATGAAACGCTTCGACGCCTTCTGAGTGAAGCAAGCGGCACTGTTCCGCCGTCGCCGTAGCGGCAACCAACCGACGGGTTTCTGGGTCGTCGTCGAGACCGTCGAAAAGCTGTTCCATCCAGTCGGGCACCTTAGTGCCGCACATCGCACTGAACTTCAACACCTGGGCGAAATTAGTCACCGGCAAAATGCCGGGAACGATTTCGACGTCGATGCCCGATTTGCGAGCCCGATCGAGGAAATCAAGATAGATGCCGACATCGAAAAAGTACTGCGTGATCGCCCGGGTTGCACCCGCGTCCAGCTTGCGTTTCAGATTGTCCAGATCGTCGGACGAGCTGGTGGCCTCGGGGTGCGTTTCAGGGTATGCCGCAACGCTGATCTCGAAATCGGCTACGTCCCGAAGACCTCTCACCAAGTCTGCTGCGTAGCCGTACCCCCCGGGGTGCGGGCTATAGGGCTCGTTGTCCGGCGGGTCGCCTCGAAGCGCGACGATATGACGTATCCCCGCTTCCCAATATGCCTCAGCGACTGCGTTGACTTCCTCTTGGGTAGCTCCAACGCAGGTAAGGTGCGCCGCCGCCGACAGTGAAGTCTCGGTGTTGATCCGGTTTACCGTGCTGTGGGTGCGCTCGCGCGTGCTGCCACCGGCCCCATAAGTGACGGAGACAAACCGGGGCGAGAGCGGCTCCAGTCGCTGAACCGACTTCCACAACGTTTCAGCCATTTTTTCAGTTTTTGGCGGAAAGAACTCGAAGGAGACCTCCAAATCTTTCCCATCCGATATCGGCGCCGGCAAGGATTTGAGTGAATGACGCTCGGTCATGAACGATATGCCTCTTTTTC
>MDTD01079066.1_pt1 | contig 92265 bp, 74 predicted proteins | sample 811221 | NCBI WGS metagenome assembly MDTD01 (sample SAMN05326646, study PRJNA326480) | marine metagenome | isolation source: seawater | place: Pacific Ocean: South West | collected 2011
CCGTTACTGGCTGTCGATCTTCAGGGCGGCGATGAAGGCTTCCTGCGGGATCTCGACATTGCCGACCTGACGCATGCGCTTCTTGCCGGCCTTCTGCTTCTCCAGAAGCTTGCGTTTGCGGCTGACGTCGCCGCCGTAGCACTTCGCCAGCACGTCCTTGCGCATTGCCCGCACGGTCTCGCGGGCGATGACGCGCCCGCCGATCGCCGCCTGGATCGCCACCTGGAAGAGCTGCCGGGGAATCAGGTCCTTCAGCCGCTCGCAGAGGGCGCGGCCGCGCTGTTCCGCCCGGTCGCGATGGGTGATGAAGGCGAGCGAATCGACCGCCTCGCCGTTCACCAGGATCGAGACCTTGATCAGATCGTCGGTCGCATAGCCTTCGAGCTGGTAATCGAAGCTCGCATAGCCGCGGGTCGCCGATTTCAGGCGGTCGTAGAAGTCGAAGACGACCTCGTTCAGCGGCAGCTTGTAGACCACCATCGCCCGGTTGCCGACATAAGTGAGCTCGATCTGCTGGCCGCGCTTCTCGGTGCAGAGGGCGAGGACGGCGCCGAGAAACTCGTCCGGCACCATGATCGTCGCCCTGATCCACGGCTCCTCGATATGCTCGATCTTCACCGGATCGGGCAGATCGGCCGGATTGTGCAGTTCGGTCATCTCTCCGTCGTTCATATAGACGTGATAGATGACCGACGGCGCCGTGGTGACGAGGTCGAGATTGAACTCGCGCTCCAGTCGCTCCTGGATGATCTCCAGGTGCAGAAGGCCGAGGAAGCCGCAGCGAAAGCCGAGGCCGAGGGCCGCCGAGGATTCGGGCTCGTACTGGAAGCTCGCGTCGTTCAGCCGGAGCTTGCCGAGGCTGTCCCGGAGATGGTCGTAGTCGTTCGCGTCGACGGGGTAGAGGCCGCAGAACACGACCGGCTGGCTGGGCTGGAAGCCCGGAAGCGGCGTCTCCGCCGGCCGCCGGTCATCGGTGATGGTGTCACCGACATTGGTGTCCGCGACCTCCTTGATCGCCGCCGTGATGAAGCCGACCTCGCCAGCGGTGAGCTGGTCGATAACGAGCCCCTTGGGCGTGAACACGCCGACGCGCTCGACCGTATGGGCGGTGCCGGTCGACATCATGCGGATGCGCTGGCCCTTGGTGAGCTTGCCGTTCTTCACCCTGAGCAGGATGACGACACCGAGATACTGGTCGTACCAGCTGTCGATCAGCAGGGCCTGGAGCGGCGCGTCGGAGTCGCCCTCCGGCGCCGGCAGACGCTGGACCAGCGCTTCCAGCACGTCCTCGATGCCGAGCCCGGTCTTGGCCGAGATCATGACCGCGTCCGAAGCGTCGAGGCCGATCACGTCCTCGATCTGCTGGCGCACCCGCTCCGGCTCGGCTGCCGGCAGGTCGATCTTGTTGAGAACCGGGACGATCTCGTGGTCGTTCTCGATCGCCTGGTAGACGTTGGCGAGGGTCTGCGCCTCCACCCCCTGGCTCGCATCGACGACCAGGAGAGAGCCTTCGCAGGCGGCGAGACTGCGGCTCACTTCGTAGGCGAAGTCGACATGGCCGGGCGTGTCGATCAGGTTCAGCAGATAGCGCTGGCCGTCCTTGGCCGTATAGAACAGCCTGACCGTCTGCGCCTTGATGGTAATGCCGCGTTCGCGCTCCAGATCCATGCGATCGAGGACCTGCGCCTGCATCTCGCGCGACTGCAGGCCGCCGCAGCGCTCGATAAGCCGGTCGGCAAGCGTCGACTTGCCGTGATCGATATGCGCGATGATCGCGAAATTGCGGATATGCGAGAGGTCGCTCATGGAAACCCGGCGTGGAAGGGAACGCCGCGAACATAGGCGCGGCGGGGCCCTACGGCAATGGGGACAGCGAATTCACGATGTCATTCCCGGGCGCGATACGACGACGGCAAGGAAAGTATCGCCGCCATCGCGAGGCGAGGCACGCCGCTGCAATCCAGACTACCGGCGCCGACTGGATTGCTTCGCCTTCGGCTCGCAATGACGGCAGACTTGGTGACAGATCTACCCCTCTAGCCGCTTCAGGTACTGGTCAACGAAATCATGGTCGACGAGGCGGATATAGGCGTCGGTGATTCGCCGCGTGATCGGTCCGGGCACCGTGCCGTCGCCGATCACGGCGCCGTTCACCCGCCGCACCGGGCAGATGCAGAGGCTGGTCGAGGTGAGGAAGCATTCATCGGCGTTGTAGGCGTCGTAGAGGCTGACGTCGTCCTCGATGACGTCGATGCCTTCCTCCTCGGCGAGCTCGATCGCGGTGGCCCGGCTGACGCCCGGCAGCACGAACTGCTCCCGCGGGGTGACCACCGCCCCGTCGCGGACGACGAAGATGTTGCTGCCCAGCCCCTCGCAGAGATTACCGTTCATGTCGAGCACCACCGCCCAGGCGTCGGGGTTGCCGGCCTTGGCCTCCAGATCGGCAAGGACGAGGTTCATATAGTTGTGGGTCTTGGCGTTGGGGCTCAGGCATTCCGGCGGCACCCGGCGGACCGACGGCACCACCACATCGATGCCGTCGCGGAACAGCTTGGCCCGCGGCTTCAGCGGCAATGGATTGCATTCGACGATCACGGTCGGGTTCTCGACCGTGAACAGGTCGCCGCCTTCGGGTTCCAGGCCGCGCGAGATGCGCTGGCCGACCCAGTAGTCGTCGTCCTCGCCCAACAGATGACGATTCCGCTCCAGCACCTCGTGGGAAATCTCGATCATCTCTTCCGGGCTGAGGCCGGGATCGATGCGGGCGTATTTGAGCGACCGGTAAAGCCGCTCGACATGCTCGCGCAGGCGGAAGATGCGACCGCCGAAGGTGCGCGTCATATCGAAGACCGCATCGCCGTACTTGAAGCCGCGATCGCGAAAGGGAAGCAGAACTTCGCTCTCCGGGACGATACGGCCGTTGAAATAGGCGACGCGCTGGTTGGAGAGTTCGGCCATGGCGTTCGGTCCTCCCGGGGATAGCTCGGTTGCGCCCTGGTGGGCGTGTGGCAATATGCCACGCCTTCGTCGGCGAGACAGCGGCCGGCGCACGGCAAGGAGAAATCGGTGATGGCGGATTCGGCGGCGAGCGCCAAGCGGAACGATAGCATGGCGGACAAGCGTACCCGGCTGATAGCCCTGGTGGCCGAACGGTCGCTGCTGCGCGGCACCGACATCAAGCTGGCCTCCGGCGCCAGCAGTACCTTCTATTTCGACATGAAGCGGACGACGTTCGACCCGGAAGGCGCTGCGCTGATCGCCGACCTGATGTTCGCGGCGCTAGACGGGACAGACGCCGACTATGTCGGCGGGCTGGAGATGGGGGCGGTGCCGCTGGTGGCCTGCCTCAGCCAGCGCAGTTTCCCGGAACGGCCGGTCCGTGGATTCTTCGTCCGCAAGAAGCCCAAGGACCACGGCACGCGCCGGCTGATCGAGGGGCTGATGGAAGGTGAGAGCCTGTCGGGGAAGAACGTGATCCTGGTGGAGGACGTCACCACGACAGGCGGCTCGGTCATGCAGGCGGTCGAAGCGGTCGAAGCCGATGGCGGCAAGGTCACCACCATCGTCACCGTCGTCGATCGTCTGGAAGGCGCCAGCGCCAATCTGGAAAAGCACGGTATCGCGCTGAAGCCGATCCTGACCGTCGACGACTTCCGGGTGAAGTAACGCCCGCCAAGCCCCCTGCCCCTGACGGGAGAGGGTTGGGAGGGGGAAAGGAAACGCGAGGACTCGGCCCATGAAGAACGGCTTCAAGGTCATCGATTCCGACCTCCACGTCATCGAGGACGGAACCGTCTACGAGACCTATCTGGCGCCTGAGTTCCGCAACCGGATGCCTGAATTTCTCGGCATCGGCCCGACCAACTTTCCGCATTGGCGCGTCGAGGGCCAGGTCATCCCGCCCTGGGCCGCCGCCGAGGAGGTCGTTGGGCCCCAGAAATTCATGGACAGCCCGACCGAGGACATTTACGCGCCGATCCGGGCCCGCGGCTACGACGCGCAGTCGGCACTGGCAGCGATGGACGTCGAGGGGATCGACGTCTCGGTGGTGTTCCGCACCTTCGCCCATATGGTGGTGTCGATCGACAGCCTGCCCGGCGACCTCGCCACCGCCTATTGCGCCGCCTTCAACGACTGGCTGGTCGACTACTGCGCCGCCGATCCCGCCCGCCTGAAGCCGGCGGCGATCGTCTCCCTGCACGATCCTGAACTGGCTGCCGCCGAGGCGCGGCGATCGGTCGAGGACAAGGGCCATGTCGGGGTGGTGCTGTTGCCGATGCCCGTAGCGGGGCGCAACGTCCACGCTCCGGAATGCGACGTGCTGTGGCGGGAGGTGGAGCGACTGGGGGTGCCGCTTCTGTTCCACGGCACCAGCGGCGGAGCTTCCCTCGACTACGCGAGCAACCGTTTCCGCGACCATCCGAACTTCCGCACCCTGAACCACGCTGCGGCGTTTCCGATGGAACTGATGCTGGCGATGGGATCGATGCTGGTCGGCGGCGTCTGCGAGCGCTTCCCAAAGCTCAAGGTCGGCTTCCTGGAAGGGAACTGCGGCTGGCTGCCCTGGTGGCTGCACCGCCTCGACGACCAATGGAAGAAATACGGCGGCGGAGAGGCCTTCCGCCTCTCCGCCCTGCCCAGCGAATACTTCAAACGTCAGTGCTGGATCGCTACCGACGTGGATGAGGAACTCGTACGCGTGGTGATCGACGAGATCGGTGACGACAACATCGTCATGTCGACCGACTACCCGCATGCCGACGGCCCCTACCCCCATGCGACGGAGGAGTTCCTGGGGCTGCCGGGCATCAGCGATCAGTCGAAGCGCAAGATCCTCTGGGACAACTGCATCCGGCTCTACGGCCTACGCCCCTGAATCACACTGGCGGACGCGGGCCGCGTCCGCGCACGAGGTGGACGATCAGGGTCAGGATGAACAGCACGATGAACACCACGAACAGGATCTGCGCGATGTTCGTGGCGACAGCGGCGACACCGCCGAATCCGAAGATGGCTGCCACCAGCGCCACAATCAAAAAGAATATTGCCCAACCGAGCATAGGGAACCTCCAAGTATTTCTTCGGTTGCTCCGCCAACCACAGGAAATCAACGCGTAGCCCGGTATTCGGTTGCAGCGGATCAGGATAGGGCGCCGACTCGACCCGGATCGGCTCGGGCAACCGGATTCTTCGATCGAGTGTTTCAGGCGCAATTGCACTGATCGGGGATTTCCGATGCGTTTACTAGCCATCCTCAGTCTTATGGCGTTCGCCTATGGCGCGGTCGGCGGGCTGCTCGGCGCCGTTGTGACCGAGCTTTCCGGACGCAGCGATCTGCTGATGGCGGGCAGCCTGGGCTGTGCGATGCTGTTGAGCGTGGCGGGCTGGGCGGCGGTCCAGCCGTTCGCGGCGCCGTTGGGATCGGACCAGGAGTCGAAGCCCGTCCTCCGGCGCAGGACCGGCGCCTGACCAGAAACTTAGACGGGGAGCATCCGTCTGAGGACCAGACCGATCACGACCATCGTCGGCACCGGGCCGGTCGTAAAGGACCGCAACAACCGAGTGATCGCCGATCGGTCGCAGTTCACCGGCAATCCGCCTTGCGCCGAAAGCTTGCGTGCCATGGTCTCGGCGGCCGCATCGGCACGATGATGCAGCGTCGCTGCCAGCTCTTCGACCATGCCCGCTTCATGCATCGGCAATACCCGCGCTGCTCCGAGGGCGAGAAAACCCGGCCACAGCGCGAGATGGCGGTAGAGACTGGGAATGAGGGGATTGTCGGCGGTCGCGACGGGTGCGCTCAGTGCGAGGACGAGATCGGCGACATCCGGCGTCATCGCATCGAGGGGCAGTATCGGAGGCAACGGTTCTGGCTCCGCCGGCGATTCGGCGGGCAGGTCCGCCCCTCGGCCACCGCGCCCCGCCTCGATCGCATGGAGCAGCGCCCCGATCGCGAACAGATTGCCGCTGTTGCCACGGTTGTAGTGGTCGAGCACGGCGGCAATCGCCCGGATCGCATCGCCGTCGACCCCGACCAGCCGGAAGGCCGAAGCCGGTAACGGGCGCGCGGCCGGAAGTTCCAGCGTCTCCACCAGCGCCGCCCGGGTCAGGCTGATTTCCCCTGACACGAACAGCGGCCGAACGGCCCCCCAAGCCCATTCGAGATGGCCGGGCTCGGCGGCGAGATGGCGGTATATGAGATTCACCATCCCACACCCGGTCACCGCCCTGATGTCGCGATAGAGCATGGCGGTGGCGCCAGTGGCCTCACCTTCGGGCACTTCGGCGACATGTTCCACGGCTGGCTCCTTTCTGCCCGCCCGTCCCGGCCGGGGATGGGTGCGGGTCTGCCGGACTCGCGGCTCCAGGGCCAGGGAGCCGGCGTGGACTACAGATGCCCGAGTTCGTAATCCTCGCAGGAATAGCCGAGCTGGGACAGCCCTTCCTCCAGATAGTCACCGAGGAGCGGAGTCTCCATCAGATAGCTCGGACCATGTGCCGTCGCCCGTTCGCCGGCGAGGCCACGGGCGTTGTCCCACTGCTTTCCGTCGTAGTCGCCGCGCCCGATCCAGGTGAGCGCAACCAGATCCGCGAGTTCGTCGACATTGCAGGCCGTCAGGACGCTCCGCAATTCCTCCGCCGTGGCGTCGTCCGCATAGTCCTCCAGAATTTCACGCTCTCCGTCATCGGCTCCATCGGACGCCGGATCGGGCTCGACCGGGTCGACCTTGGCGTCGAACTCACGGGCCTTGATGATGATGAAGCAGACCTTTTCAGGGCTGATGGTCAGCATTCGTCGATGCTCCTGATCTCGTTGCCGGCAACATGTCGAAAGAACAGTCGGCCGCCCATTTTCGTCGCTGATCGAGATCAACCCGGCTTGCCAAATCGGCCGAGGCCGGGTCACCATGAACCTATATCCGTTCCTACTCGATACAATGAGCCGCCATCGGAGAGGGTCATGGGCACCTATCGGATCGACCAGAGCTATGACTGGAATTACGACCAGGGACCCAGTTTCGAGGGCTCTCTGGGACCCGTGCCGGAGACGCCGGAGAAGGAGTTCTTCGGCTATCCGGTGAAGTCCCGAATCGGGATCGCCGCGGGCCTGCTGCTCAATTCGAAATGGATCGAGTTCTACGCTCGCGCCGGTTTCGATCTCCTCACCTACAAGACCGTCCGCCGCGCCTACCGGCCCTGCTACGAGCCGCCGAACTGGGCGTTCATCGACCGCGATTCACCGCTGGACGGCGCCGCGCGCAGCGAGGCGCAGATCGCCGGCCCCGGCCAACCGGCCGAGATCGCCCGCACCACCAGCACAGTCTCCTTCGGCATGCCGTCCAAGGACCCGGAGACCTGGATGGCCGATGTCGCCCAGGCGCGTGAGGCCATCGGCCCCGGACAGGTGCTGATCGTCTCCAGCGTCGCCACCCCGGCCAAGGGTGCGGCGGCGGAGGCGATGATCGAGGAGTTCGGTGAGCTGGCCGGCATGGCCAAGGCCGCCGGCGCCCAGGTGGTCGAGGCAAACCTCTCCTGCCCCAACGTCACCACGGCCGAAGGCGACATCTTCATGGACGCCGCCCTGTCGGGACGGATCGCCGCCGCGATGCGGAAGGCGGTCGGCGACACGCCGGTGCTGTTGAAGGTGGGCTACATCCCCGAACGCGCGCCGCTGGACGCGCTGCTCCGCGCCGTCGACGGCAAGGCCAGCGGCGTGATCCTGGTCAACGGCGTCTCCCGTCCGGTGCGCGGCAGCGACGGCCGGCCCTATTTCGGCACGGGCCGTGAGAATGCCGGCATCCTCGGCACCGGCGTCCGCGACGCCTGCCTGGGCAGCGTCCGCGACGCGGTCGAGACCATCGGCCGCGACAAACTCGACCTCAAGGTCGTCGGCGTCGGCGGCGTGATGGCGGTCGAGGACGCCCAGGCCTATTTCGATGCCGGCGCCTATGCCGTGATGATGGGTGGTGCACCGATGTACGACCCCGGCCTCGCCATCCGGTTCAAGGCCGTGCATCCGGAGTGGTGACCCGCAGTTGACCGGGGCGGCGGAGCCGGGCTAGAGAAGTAACCGTCTGGTTACTTTGGGCCGGAGCCGCCGATGTCCGCTGACGAGTCCGTACTTCCCGACCGGTTGGAGAGCGTCGAACACCTGGAAGAGGTGATGACGCAACCGGCACCGGCTTTGGTCCGGGACCTGAAGGCGCTGGATGGCGATATCCTGATCATTGGGGTCGGCGGCAAGATGGGGCCGACGCTCGCCCGGCTGGCCAAGCGCGCCGCACCGGAGAAACAAGTCGTCGGCGTGGCCCGGTTTAGCGAAGCGGGTCTCGAACAGCGGCTCAATGGCTGGGGCGTCGAAACGATCCGTGCCGATCTTCTCGACCGCACCGAGATCGAGGCGCTGCCGCGCCTTCCCAACGTCGTCTTCATGGCAGGCCGCAAGTTCGGCTCGGCGGGGAACGAACCGCTGACCTGGGCGATGAACGTCCAGGTCCCGGCCTGGATCGGTGAAGCCTTCGCCGCCTCGCGGATCGTCGCCTTCTCGACCGGTTGCGTCTATCCCTACGTCACCGTGGCCCATGGCGGTGCGACCGAGGACCTGCCGCCCGAACCGCCGGCCGGCGAATATGCCGTCTCCTGCGTCGGGCGGGAGCGCATCTTCCAGTATCTCTCCCGTATCCACGGTACACCTGGTCGCCTGTTCCGTCTCAACTATGCGATCGACATGCGCTACGGCGTCCTTCACGACGTCGCCCGCAAGGTTCGCGACCAGGCGCCGATCGACGTCTCGATGGGCCATGTGAACGTCATCTGGCAGGGCGACGCCAACGCCATGGCGCTCCGCGCATTAGGCCACTGCACCGCACCCACGACGCCGATCAATGTCAGCGGGCCGGAGACGGTGAGCATCCGGGCGCTCGCCCAGGCCTTCGGCCGCCGGCTGGGCGTGCCGCCGATCCTGGTCGGCGAGGAGTCGCCGAAGGCCTGGCTGGTGAATACCGCCGAGGCGCAGGCGCTGTTCGGCTATCCGTCCGTGCCGTTGGGCCGGATGATCGACTGGACCGCCGACTGGATCGCCAGCGACATGCCGAGCCTCGGCAAGCCGACCCATTACGAGACACGGGACGGCCGCTACTGACGGCCGCACGCGAGGGGAGAGAGATGACCGAGCTTCTGACCAACGACCTGCCGGAGACCATCGCCGACGAGGAGGCGCTGGAAGACTTCATGGCGCGCCCGACCCAGGGGCTGGTCGACGACTTCGCGCGTCTGGACGGCGACATCACCGTTCTGGGCGTCGCCGGCAAGGTGGGAATGGTACTGGCGCGGATGGCGAAACGCGCCGCCCCCGACAAACGGGTCACCGGCATCGCCCGCTTCTCCAACCCCGGCATGCGCGAGAAGCTCGAGTCCTGGGGCGTCGAGACTATCGCCTGCGACCTTCTCAACCGCGACGCGGTGGAGGACCTGCCCAAGACCAAGAACGTGGTCTTCATGGCCGGGCGCAAGTTCGGCACCACCGGCGACGAGCCCTTCTCCTGGGCGATGAACGCCATGGTGCCGGGGCTGGTCGCCGAGGCCTTCCGCGAGTCGCGGATCGTCGCCTTCTCGACCCTCTGCGTCTATCCGTTCACGCCGGTCGCCGAGAACGGCGCGACCGAGGACGTGCCGCCGGCCCCGCCCGGCGAATACGCCAATTCCTGCGTCGGGCGGGAGCGCATCTTCCAGTACTTCTCCGGCCGCTACGGGACCCCCGGCCGGCTGATGCGCCTGGCCTATGCGATCGACCTCCGCTACGGCGTGCTGCAGGACGTCGCCGGCTGGGTCGCCGAGGACCGCCCGATCGACTTGACCGCGAGCCACGCGCCGGTGATCTGGCAGGGCGACGCGGTCAACCACATCCTCCGCGCGCTCCTCCACTGCACGACGCCGGCCTCGCCACTGAACATCACCGGGCCGGAGACCGTGAGCATCCGCACCATCGCCGAGGAATTCGGCCGCCGCCTGGGCCGCCCGCCGATCTTCGTCGGCGAGGAGGCGAAGTGCTCCTGGGTGGTAAGCGACGCCCAGCAGAGCCGCCTGTTCGGCTATCCCGTCGTACCGGTCTCGCGGATGATCGATTGGACGGTGGACTGGCGCCAGCGCGGCCAGCTTCTCTACGGCAAGCCCACCCGCTACGAGAGCCGCGACGGGCGGTTCTGACACGGCAGTCGGAGATCGTAATTTCGGACCTCGCGTTCCCCACCGCCCCTTACCCCTCCCCCCCGATGGGGCGGAGGGGGGGCATCGACTCCACGCCTATCCTCTCCCTCTCCGCCCCATCGGGGGGGAGAGGGTCGGGGTGAGGTGGGGAACGCGACAGCCCCCGATGCCGACCTCTTCCCCCCACGCCCGCGACGAACGCCCGCTTCGCCCGGACGACGCCCCGCACCTGATCGCCCTTTCCTCTGAGGCCGGGTGGAATCAGACGGTCGCGGACTGGGCCTTCCTAATCGACCATGGCGCCGGCTGGGGCCTGTGGGAGGGAGAAACGCCCATCGCCTCGGCGATGATCCTGCCCTATGGCGACCGCTTCGCCTGGGTGAACATGGTGCTGGTGACGGCGAGCCGCCGCGGCCAGGGCATCGGCACCCGCCTTCTCCACCGCTGCCTCGACGCGATCGCCGCGCGGGGTGCGGCCGCCGTCCTCGATGCGACGCCGGCCGGCCGCAACATCTACCTGCCGCTCGGCTTTCGCGACCAGTGGGGGCTGACGCGGCTGGAAGCGGACAGGCCCGCCCCGCCGGCCCCGCCGCGTCCGGTGGCCGTCCGGCCGATGGAGCCCGGCGATCTCGCGGCGGTCACCGCCTTCGACCGGGCGATGTTCGGGGCCGACCGGCTGGCGATGATCGCCCATCTCGCCGAACGCTGCCCCGATTGCCGTTTCGTCGCGGAGGAGGCCGGCCGCGTCACCGGCTTCGTCCTCGCCCGCGACGGCCGGCTGGCGCTCCAGCTCGGCCCCGTCGCGGCGGATGACGAGAGCACGGCTATCGCGCTCGCCGCCCGCGCGCTCACAGGGGCAGAGGGCCGCGTGTTCCTCGATGCCGCCGACCGTCACTCCGGCTTCAATGCCTGGCTCGCCCGCGCGGGCTTCACCGGCCAGCGCCCCTTCACCCGCATGGCGACCGGCGACACCGCGGGCTGGGGCGATCCCACGCGCCTGTTCGCGGCGGCGGGGCCGGAGCTCGGCTGAGAAGTCGGAGCTTACTCCCCCGCCTCACCCCGACCCTCTCCACCCCCGGGGGTGGAGAGGGAGAAAGAGTGTTGCCCTCTCGGCCGCTTGCGGGAGGAGGGAGGGAACCCGCCGAAGGTGGGGAGGGTGAGGTGGGCGCCGCTTAGGGCAGCCTGATCGCCCGGTCGAGCATGTCGTTCGTATACGCATCCTCGATCGCGAAGGGTGTGATGTCGAAATACTCGGCCACCAGCGCGTAGTCGCTCTGCATGCGCGCGGGCGCCAGATAGCCCATGGCGACGGAGCGGGCATCATCGTCCGCGATCAGCTCGGCGACGAGGTCCCAGTTGGCGCGCTCGGTCTCGAACTGGAGGCCGGTGTTGGTCTCGACGAGGGCACGGATGCAGGGATCGGGATCGTCGGCGCAAGCCGCGAAGGCGCGCTGGCTGACCTGGACGAAGGCCTTCACCGCGTCGCCATGTTCGGCGAGGAAGTCGCCGTTGGCGATGATCGCGTTGCTGTAGGGGTTGAAGCCGTAGTCCTTCCAGGCGAGGAAGCCCATGTCGTCGCCGAGCTCACGCTGGAAGATGTGGTGGATGTTGTAGAACGAGGTGGTGACGTCGATCGCTCCCGACTTCAGCGCCGAGAGCTTGGCGTTGGGCTGGACGTTCACCCAGCGCACCGATGTGGGATCGATGCCCGCCGCCTGGGCGAGCGCCGGCCACATCGCCCGCGCCGCGTCGCCCGGCGGATTGCCGATGCTGTGGCCCGGCATGTCCTCGACGCCTTCGATGCCTGAGCTCTTCAGCCAGTAGAGGCCATAGGGCGAGTTCACATAGACGCTCATCACCGCGACGACGTCGGCGCCACGGCCGCGGGCAACCAGGGCGGTGCTGAGATCGGCGAGGCCGAGATCGCTGGCGCCGGCCCCGACCCGCTGGGTGGAGACCGTCGATCCCTGGCCCTGGCTGATGTCGACGTCGAGCCCGGCTTCCGCGTACCAGCCCTGGCTCTGGGCGTAGTAGTAGGGGGCGTGGTCGCCGCCGGCGATCCAGTTGAGGATGAAGTCGATCTTCTCCGCGGCCACGGCCGGTCCCGCCGCCGCCATCGTCATCACCGCCGCGAGGGCAGCCATCCACCGCATGCGAACCTCCGCATCCTCTGTCGGAACTGGATGCCAACAAGTAACCGAATGGTTACCCTGTGCCAATGGTTGCAGGGCTGGGAGAACTGCTGTGACGGATGGGGACGGCGGCACGCGTCCGATACCGGCCGACGAGTCGGAGCCTGTTCGCCGCGACCCGGAGCGCACGCGGGAGCGCATCCTGGATGCGGCAACCCGCGAATTCTCCGAGAAGGGATTGGGCGGCGCCCGCGTCGACCAGATCGCCGCCCGCGCCGACGCCAACAAGCGGCTGCTCTACCACTATTTCGGCGACAAGGAGGCCCTGTTCCTGGCGGTGCTCGAACGCGCCTACCACGCGGTGCGCGCGCATGAGGGCGAGCTGCATCTCGCCGACCTGCCGCCGGTGGAGGGCATGCGCCGGCTGTGCGGCTATACCTTCGATTATCTCTCCGACCATCCCGAGTTCATCAGCCTGCTGAACAGCGAGAACCTGCACAAAGCGCGGCATCTGAAGAAGTCGGCGGTCATCCGCGACATGCACGGCACGCTGGTCGACCAGATCGCCGACCTTCTGCGCCGGGGCGAGGCGGAGGGCGTGTTCCGTCCCGGCGTCGATCCGGTACAGCTCTACATCTCGATCGCCGGACTGGCCTATTTCTACCTCTCCAACGTCCATACCCTGTCGACCATCTTCGGCCGCGACTTCAAGCGGCGGGACGAGAAGGCCCGGCGCCATGACGAGGTGGTGGCGGTCATTCTGGGATATCTCCGGCCGTAGCGCGTGCACGCCCGACCGGGCGCAGTCCAACGCGCTAACCTTCTGATGGCGAGCAACTTGCTCGTCGACCGGGCGAACTCACCTGATCGACGGTTGCTCGCGCCACGACGTTGACTCGGTGGCCATCGCCGCCCTACAAGTAACCGGATGGTTACTTAAGGGGTGCTCCGTGGGCCTGCAAGTCGCCGATCTTCCGGAACAGGTGCTGCGCCGGCTGCGCGCGGGAACGGTGATTCCCGCCCATCCGTTGGCGCTCGACGCCGAGCGGCGGTTCGACGTGCGGCGGCAGCGGGCACTCACCCGCTACTATCTCGATGCCGGCGCGGGCGGCCTTGCGGTCGGCGTCCATGCCACTCAGTTCGCGATTCGGGAGGCAGGGCTTTATGAGCCGGTGCTGCGTACCGCCGCCGAGACCGCGGCCGACTGGTCTGACGACGAGCCGATCCTGATCGCCGGGCTCGCCGGCCCCACGGCCCAAGCGGTGGCGGAAGCCGAGACCGCGCGCGGGCTCGGCTATCATGCCGGCCTGTTGAGCCTCGCAGCCTTCGCAACCGCAAGCGACGACGATCTGATCGCCCATTGCCGGGCCGTAGCTGCGGAGATCCCGCTGATCGGCTTCTACCTGCAGCCTGCGGTCGGCGGACGGGTGCTGTCGACGACGTTCTGGCGCCGCTTCGCGGCGATCGAGAACGTCGTCGCGATCAAGGTGGCGCCGTTCAACCGCTACCGGACGCTCGACGTGGTCGACGGCGTCGTGGCCGCCGCCGCCGAAGAGCGCGTCACCCTTTACACCGGCAATGACGACCACATCGTCCTCGACCTCGTGACGCCGTTCGCGGCAGTGCGCGACGGCGTCGAGGTGCGGGTTCGCTTTCGCGGCGGTCTTCTCGGCCATTGGAGCGTGTGGGTGAGCGGCGCGGTCGCCCTGCTTGAAAGAATTCACGCCGCGGTCGCCGCCGGCCGGGTCACCGAGGATCTCCTGGCAGCGGATTCACGGGTGACGGCAGCCAACCGGGCGGTCTTCGACGTCGCCAACGACTTCGCCGGCTGCATTCCCGGCTGCCACGAGGTGCTGCGCCGGCAGGGCCTTCTCACCGGCACCTGGTGCCTGGACCCCGACGAGCGTCTGAGCCCCGGCCAGGCCGAGGCGATCGACCGCGTCTATCGCGACTTCCCGGACCTCACCGACGACGCCTTCGTCGCCGAGAACCTGGACCGATGGCTGGCCTGAGCGGCGGCCCTGCCCGCTCCCCGGCCCTCCCCCTGAAGGGAGAGGGGGGACGCGGCATGGCAACAGCAGCCGTCGCGAATCAGTTTAGCCCTCTCCCCTTGGGGGAGGGTTGGGAGGGGGAAACACCCCCGCCAAAAATTCGATCAACCGACCACCCTTGAAGGACCGACCATGACCGTACATCGCATGGGCCTGATCATGAACGGCGTCACCGGACGCATGGGCACCAACCAGCATCTGGCGCGCTCGGTGATGGCGATCCGTGCTCAAGGCGGCGTCGAGCTGAAAAACGGCGACAGGGTCATGCCCGACCCCATCCTGGTCGGCCGTAATGCCGAGAAGCTGCAGGCGCTCGCCGAACAGCACGGGATCGAACGCTGGAGCACCGACCTCGACGCCTGCCTCGCCAATGCCGACGACCCGGTCTATTTCGATGCCGGGCCGACCAACATGCATACCGAGACGCTCTCAAAAGCGATCGCGGCGGGAAAGCACATCTTCACCGAGAAGCCCTCGACCGACACTCTGGAGACGGCGCTCGACGTCTACGCCAAGGCGCGCGACGCCGGCATCAAGCACGGCGTCGTCCAGAACAAGCTGTGGCTGCCGGGCCTCCGCAAGCTCCGCACCCTGATCGATATGGGCTTCTTCGGCCGCATCCTCAGCGTCCGCGGCGAGTTCGGATACTGGGTGTTCGAGGGCGAATTCGTGCCGGCGCAGCGTCCGTCCTGGAACTACCGCGCCGAGGACGGCGGCGACATCATCCTCGACATGGTCTGTCACTGGCGTTACGTGCTCGACAACCTGTTCGGGGCGGTGAAAAGCGTCTCCTGCCTCGGCGCCACCCACATCCCCGAGCGCTGGGACGAGAAGGGCGAGCCCTACAAGGCGACGGCGACAGATGCCTGCTACGCCATGTTCCAGCTCGACGGCGGCATCACCGTCAATTTCAACACCTCGTTCTGCACCCGCGTCCGCCGCGACGACCTGCTGACCTTCCACGTCGACGGCACCGAGGGCTCCGCGGTGGTCGGCCTGACCGACGTCGTCATCCAGGGGCGCGAGGCGACGCCGCGCTGCGTCTGGAATCCCGACATCGAGCAGCCGGTGAAGTTCTTCGAGACCTGGCAGAAAGTGCCGGATCAGCGCGCCCTGTTCGACAACGCCTTCAAGCTGCAATGGGAAGCCTTTATCCGCCACGTCGCCGAGGACGCCCCGTTCAAATGGAACCTGCTGGAGGGCGCCAAGGGCGTTCAGCTCGCCGAACTGGCACGGGAAAGCTGGAAGAAGCGCTGCTGGATGGACGTCCCCGATCTGCCGGCGTAACCCCCGGTGTTCCGGCGCGTGTTAACGCGTTGTTGGCATTTTCGGTGGGAGGATGAGCGTTTGTTGGTCCTCCCTGCACGGCCGGGTCGAGTGCTGCAGGGGCCTAGAGAACGTGCTGCCTTACGTCATATTGACAGGGCCAGGGGCCTTAACTAACTTCCGGCCCCTCTCACGGCCCGTTGAGGGATAGGCCGTTGAATCTTCCGATCACACGCACGAATTCATGAAGGTCACCGTTTCCGGAAAACAGGTCGACGTCGGTGAGTCGTTGCGGAGCAACGTCATCGAGCGGATTACCAGTGGAGCCAGCAAGTACTTCGATCGGGCGATCGAGGGACAGGTTGTCTTTGCGCGTGAGGGTATCGGCTATCGGGTCGACGTCACCGTGCACGCCGGAACGGGCGTCACGGTGCAGAGCCACGCGACGAACGACGACATGCATGCCGCCTTCGACGTGGCCGCGGATCGGATCGAGAAGCGCCTGCGCCGGTACAAACGGCGTCTGGTGGATCATCATCATGCACACGCCGCTGCCGGCGCCATTCCCGAAGAGGAAGCCCGGCAGTACGTCCTCGCAGCAGAGGACGAGTCGTCCGGCGAAGCCCAGGCGACGGGCGACAACCCGGCCATCGTGGCCGAAACGAGCATCCGCATCCATACCCTGTCGGTTGGCGAGGCCGTGATGCGGATGGAACTCGCCGAGCTGCCGGTGCTGCTGTTCAGAAACAGCGGCAACAAGGAGCTCAATCTCGTTTATCGCCGTGCCGACGGCAATATCGGCTGGATCGAGACAGACAATCTCGGTCGTTGAACCGAAAGGTTTCGCTTCATGGAAATTGCCAGCCTTTTGCCCCCTGACGGGGTCATCGCCAGCCTTCGGGCGACGAGCAAGAAGCAGGCTCTACAGGAACTCGCTCATCGCGCCGAAGCCATTACCGGCGTGCCTGAGCGCAAGATCTTCGACGTGCTGCTGGAGCGCGAGCGCCTGGGCAGCACCGGGATCGGCCTCGGCATCGCCATTCCGCACGGCAAGATGCCCGAGCTCGACCAGCTCTACGGCATCTTCGCCAGGGTCGAGCATCCGATCGATTTCGATTCGGTCGACGACCAGCCGGTCGATCTGATCTTCCTGCTGCTGGCCCCGGAAGGTGCCGGCGCCGATCACCTGAAGGCGCTCGCCCGTGTCTCGCGGCTGCTGCGTGACAAGAGCATGTGCGCGAAGCTCAGAGGCACCAACAATCCCGACGCGCTCTACGCGCTGCTGACGGAGCCGCTGGCGAGCCACAACGCCGCCTGAGGGCCGCGCGCGCCGCCTCGTGCCTGGGTCCTCCGGACACGCCGGAGGACGACAATAACAGCACCCCAATCATCCGTCGCCCTCCGGCTCGTCCGGAGGGCCTACTTTACGCGTGCGCCATTTTCAGGCGGCGGCGCTGGACCGAAGAGGGTATGCGGAGCGCTTCGCGGTATTTAGCGACGGTGCGCCGGGCGATGTCGATCCCCGAGCCGTTGAGGATCTCGACGATGCGGTCGTCGGACAGCACCGCGTCCGCCGGCTCCTGGTCGATCAGCGCCTTGATGCGATAGCGGACCGACTCGGCCGAATGGGCGGCACCGCCGCTGGCATGGGCAATCGCCGAGGTGAAGAAGTACTTCATCTCGTGCACGCCGCGCGGCGTGGCGATGTACTTGTTGTTGGTGACGCGGCTCACCGTGCTTTCGTGCATGCCGATCGCCTCCGCGATGTCGCGAAGCGTCAGCGGCCGCAGATATTCGATGCCGCGCTCCAGGAACGCTTCCTGCTGCTGCACCAGTTCGGTCGCCACCTTGAGGATGGTCGTCGCGCGCTGATCGAGCGACTTCACCAGCCAGTTCGCCGATTGCAGACGCTCGGCCAGGTAGACCTTCTCTTCCTTCGACTTCGCCGTATGGCTGACGCGGCTGTGGTAGCGCATGTCGACCAGCACCCGCGGCAGGGTGTCGTTGTTGAGCTCGACGATCCAGCCGCCGTCCGTGGCACGACGGACGAAGACGTCGGGGATCACGGTCTGGGCGACATGGCTGTCGAAGATCGACGCCGGTTTGGGGTTCAGCGCCTTGATCTCGGCGATCATGTCGGCGAGGTCTTCCGCGTCGACGCCGCAGACCCGTCGCAATGCCGGAAGCTCACGCGCCGCGAGAAGCTCCAGATTGTCCAGTAGCGCCGCCATGGCCGGGTCGTAGCGGTCGAGCTCGCGAAGCTGGATCGCCAGGCATTCCTTGAGGTTCCGGGCAAAGATGCCCGGCGGATCGAATTTCTGAAGCTTCTCCAGCATCGTCTCGACGGCAGAGACGTCGCAGGCCAGAAGCTCGGCGATGGCTTCGATATCCCCGGTGAAATAGCCGCTCTCGTCAAGGCCGTCGACGAGAGCCTGTCCGATCAGCCGTTCGCGCGGATCGACGATCTCCTCGGCGAGCTGCTCCAGCACATGCTCGCGGAAGCTGACCTCGGTGCTGAGGGTCCGCTCGACGCTGGGGCCGTCCTCGTCCTCGAACGAGCCGCCGCGGCCGTTCCATTCGGCGAGGCTGGGTCCGCCGGGACCGACGCCCGAACTGTCCGGGTCGTAGACGTTCCCATAGTCCGCATCCAGCGGCGCACTATCCTCTGACGGCATGGACTCGGCCCTGACGCCGTCGGCCGAATCGCGCGGCTTGGTGGCCGCCGCGCCGTCATAGCGCTCCGTTTCGCGCAGGCTCTCCGGGCTCGCCCGCTCGAGCAGAGGATTCTGCTCCAGTTCGCGGTCGACATAGTCATGCAGTTCGAGGTTCGACAGCTGCAGCAGCTTGATCGCCTGCTGCAACTGCGGCGTCATAACGAGCGACTGGGTCTGGCGGAGCTCTAGGCGGGGTGAAACAGCCATGACGACCTACAAGCTGAACCTTTCGCCGAGATAGACGCGCCGCACCCCTTCATGCGCCACGATCTCGGCCGGCGCACCCTCCATCAGCACGGTGCCGTCGTGCAGGATGTAGGCGCGGTCGACGATATCCAGTGTTTCGCGGACGTTGTGATCGGTAATGAGCACGCCGATACCGCGATCCTTGAGATGCATGACCAACTCACGTATCTCGGCGACGGCGATCGGGTCGATCCCCGCCAACGGTTCGTCGAGCAGCATGAAGCTCGGCCGCGACGCCAGCGCCCGTGCGATCTCGACCCGGCGCCGCTCACCGCCCGACAGAGCCAGGGCGGGCGTACGACGGAGATGCGAGATCGAGAACTCGGCCAGAAGCTCGTCGAGCAGAGCTTCCCGCGTGTCCGGGACCGCTTCGACGACCTCCAGCACCGCGCGGATATTGTTCTCCACGGTCAGGCCGCGAAAGATCGACGCTTCCTGCGGCAGGTAGCCGATGCCGAGCCGCGCACGACGGTACATCGGCATGTCGGTGATCTCGTGCCCGTCCAGGCTGATGCTGCCGTAATCGGGCGCCAGCAGACCGGTGATGACATAGAAGCAGGTGGTCTTGCCGGCGCCGTTGGGCCCCAGCAGGCCAACCACCTCGCCGCGCTGTACCGACAGGCCCACGTCGCGGAGCACCGGCCGCTTCTTGTAGCGCTTGCCGAGATGCGCGACCACCAGCCCCTGGTTCTCGGCAACGAGAGTGGGCTTGGGTCGATCCTCGCCGGCGTTCTCGTTCACCATATGCCCGCTCCGGCGGCCGTCATTGCGGCTTCTCCTTCGCGTTCTGAGGCAGGAACAGCGCCCGCACCCGCCCGTCCGCGCCGGTGGTGGTGCCGGGAGCGTTGGGGGACTCGATCCGGCTTTTCCCGGACTCGAGATCGAGCACCAGGCGTTCGCCGCGGATGATGTTGTCGTCCCGCGTCAGAACCACGTTCCCGGTGAGCACGACCACGCCGTTGACGACGTCGTAGACCCCGGCCGAACCTTGCGCCGTCTCGCGCGGGGTGGACAGGAAGACATTGCCCGTCGCGTCGATCCGGCGGATTTCTCCGAGCGCGTCGCCGCCGTCGCCATTCCCCGCACCGCCATTGGCACCGGTTCCGTTTTCGGCATCGCCGAGATAGGCGGTCAGCTGATCGGCCCGCAGCCTGTATTCGCCCTGCACGGCATCGGCATGACCACGGGCGATGGCGATCCGCTGCTCCTGCTGCCATTCCATCGCGTCGGCGATGATCTCGATCGGCTGACTGGAGTTGTGCTTCAGCGTCTGGGCCGTGACGCCGCTGTCAGGCAGCGCCTGCCCCAGTAGCAGGATCGCGGCGATCCGGGCGGTCAGGATAGGGAGACGTCTCAGTAGCAGCATGGCAATCAGAACAGCGTCATCCGGGGGCGGCCGAAGAATTCCAGCCGTCCGTCGTTCTGGGCGTAGCGAAAGCCGGTGGCCTTGATAAGGCCCCACGGCCCTTGTCCGTCGACCGGGTCCTCGCCGGACGCGACCCCTTGAGCAAGATCGACCTCGGCGCGCTCGGTATGGAATTCGAGGCCTGACGCACTGTAGAGGCTTACCGAGCCGACCAGCTCGATGATCTCCGCCTTGCGGTCGTAGTTTCCCTTTTCGGCCGTCAGGGCGATCCACTCTCCTTCGGACGAGGTCATGTCGGCCTGGGGCGAATCGAGCGCGATCATGTCCGGGTTCCCGGCCGCGCGGGTGGCGATTTCAGCCGACACCGCGAAAGGCTGTCCGTTCTTGTCGACGCCGACGAAATGCGGCTTGGTCATCTGTACCGTGCCGTCGACAGCATAGTCGGCACTGCTGAAGTCGAGACGGAAGCCGAGGTCGTCGCCACTCAGATTCGGCCATACGAACACCAGCAATGCGAGACCAAGCGCCGACAGCGGCAGCACGAACTTCATCAGCGAGACGAAACGCCGGTAGCGCGTCGCGTGATGGGTGCCATCCGGCCGTGCGCCTGCGCCGAAGCCTCGTACCAACCAGCTCCGAGCCGTGGGAAGCTCCATCGTCATGCGACCCCGGCGCGCAGGCAGTCATGGATGTGGACGATGCCGACCGGTCGTCGGTCGGCGACGACAAACAGACTGGTGATGCTCGCCTTGTTCATCACCGCAAGCGCCTCCGCCGCCAAGGCGTCGGGAGCTATGACCTTCGGTGACGGCGTCATCACCGTCCGCGCCGAAAGCGCCAGCAGATCGTCGCTCATATGGCGCCGCAGATCGCCGTCGGTGACGATCCCGGCCAGGGCCCCGTCACCGTCAGTGATGCCGACGCAGCCGAAGCTCTTGGCCGTCATGATCAGCAGCGCTTCCGACATGGCCGTGTCGAACGCCGCCAGCGGCACGGCGACGCCGTCATGCATGATGTCGCGGCCCCGGCCCAGCCGCTGCCCCAGCCGCCCGCCGGGATGGAAAACGTGGAAGTTCTCGGCCGAGAATCCCTTCCGTTCGAGCAGGGCGACCGCGATCGCATCGCCCAGGGCCAGCATCACCGTCGTCGAGGTGGTCGGCGCGAGCCCCATCGGGCAAGCCTCCGGACTGTCGGGGAGCACCAGCGCAACGTCGGCCGTGTCGACCAGGGTGCTGCCGAGGCGACCAGTCATCGCCACCAGCGGGATACGGAAGCGCCGGGTATAGGCGATCAGGTTGCCGAGTTCCGGGGTCTCGCCCGAATTGGACAGGGCCAGCACCGCATCCTCGGCGGTGATCATGCCGAGGTCGCCGTGACTGGCCTCGCCCGGATGAACGAACAGGGCCGGCGTTCCCGTCGAGGCCAGGGTCGCCGCGATCTTGCGCGCGACGTGGCCGCTCTTGCCCATGCCGGTGACGACCACCCGGCCGCGCACCGTCGCCAGCATGTCGATGGCTTCGCCGAAGCGCCCGCCGAGAGAGGCAGCCAGAGCATCGATCGCGCGGGCTTCCGTCGCGAGGACCCGCCGCGCGACCGCGAGGTCGCCATCCATCGCAGCCGCCGTTGCCGGAGACGCCGCCGTCAACGGACCAGGCCCTTTGGCTGTGAGCAACGGTATCGTTCTTGCATTGCCCCACAGTATGGGGAATGCGCGTTAAAAATCAAACAACGACGGCGGGTTTTCAGTGCGCGAAGATGTCGACGTCTTCCCAGCCGGCGAGGTCCAGCGCGGCACGATGGGGAAGATATCGGAAGCAGGCCGCCGCCAACTCGGTGCGACCTTCGCGCGCGAGCATGGTATCCAGCTTTTCCCGCAGGGCATGCAGATAGAGAACGTCGGACGCGGCATAGGCCTGCTGTTCGGGCGTCAGTTCCGGCGCCCCCCAATCCGAGCTCTGCTGGACCTTCGACAGTTCGACCCCGATGAGGTCCCGGCACAGATCCTTGAGCCCGTGACGGTCGGTGAATGTGCGTACCAGCTTCGAAGCGATCTTGGTGCAGTAGACCGGCTCCGCCAGCACGCCGAGATAGGCGTTCAGCGTCGCGATGTCGAAGCGACCGAAGTGGAACAGCTTGGTGACCGAAGGATCGGCGAGCAGCGCCTTGAGCCGCGGCGCATCGTAGACGGGCTCGGGGAAATGGACGACATGCGCATCGCCGTCGCCCGCAGAAAGCTGCACAACGCAGAGCCGGTCACGCACGACCTTGAGCCCCATCGTCTCGGTGTCGATGGCGACGCTATCACCGAACGTCAGCCCCTCGGGCAGATCACCGCGATGAAGATGGACCGTCATTCACCCGTTTCCCGCGCTGCAACCTCGGGCCGGGTGCCGAGGGTCTCGATGGTGCCCAGGAGAAGACTCGAACTTCCACGACCTTTTGGGTCACTAGCACCTGAAGCTAGCGCGTCTACCAATTCCGCCACCTGGGCAAGGGCGAACGAGGCCCCCGAATTAGTTATTCGCGGTCTTGCTGTCAACGAACTTTAGGCGTGACAGCGCGCGGCGGGCTCGGGCATCAATTGACCCTGCGATGCCGAACCGAGATGGCATCGCAGGGAAAGCCGATGTGCTGGAGGGGCTGAATGCCATCGCTCGTCGTCACGATCTTCGGTGGAAGCGGATTCGTTGGCCGTTATCTGGTCAAGCGGCTGGCCGATCACGGCGCCCGTATCCGTGTCATGTCGCGCGATCCGGTCGGCGCCGAGTTCCTGAAGCCGATAGGCGATGTCGGGCAGATCGCCCCGGTGGCCTACGATCCCGGCGACGACGCCTCCGTCGCCGCAGCCGTGACGGGCAGCGATGCCGTCGTCAACCTGGTCGGCACCCTGTTCGAGCGTGGCAAGGCAACCTTCCAGGCCACCCATGCCGAGATCGGCCGGCGTATCGCGACGGCAGCGGCCGCCGCCGGCGTGAGGCGGCTGGTGCAGATTTCAGCGATCGGGGCCGACGCCAAGTCCTCGTCCTCTTACGCCCGGTCGAAAGCAGCCGGCGAGAAAGCGGCTTCCGAAGCCTTCTCCGGCGCCACCATAGTCCGGCCGAGCGTCATCTTCGGGCCGGAGGACGAGCTGTTCAATCAGTTCGCGGCGATCGCCCGGCTCTCTCCCGCGCTGCCGCTGATCGGCGGCGGCGAGACCCGTTTCCAGCCCGTCTATGTCGGTGACGTCGCCGAGGCTATCCGCCGCATCATCGACGAGCCCCGGACCGCGGGACGGACCTACGAAGTCGGCGGCCCGTACGTCTATACGTTCCGAGAGCTGATGGAGCTGATGCTGCACGAGATCGACCGCCGGCGGGTGCTGGTTCCGATCTCCTGGGGTTTGGCCGAGGCCATCGGCTCGGTCCTCGAACGCCTGCCGATGCCGGTCCTGACGCGCGATCAGGTCGAACTCCTGAAAATGGACAACGTGGTCTCGGACGACGCGGCGACCCTCGCCGATCTCGGCATCGCGCCGACGTCGCTCGAGGTGGTGCTGCCGACCTATCTTGGCCGCTTCCGCAAAGACGGCGGCCGCCACCCGCACCCGGCAGTCTGAAGGACCGCTCGGCACCCGACCCTTTTGTCATCCTCGGCACCGTCGTCACATTCACCGACGACACCGGACAGGGAATCCAGATCGTCGGCGCGAGCCCGACGATGACACTCTGGAAATGCTAGGAGAGGCAGTGCTTGGCCGCAGAAGCGGCGGTCCAAGGCGCGGTCAGACGATCTCCAGCACCCGCTCGGGCGGGCGTCCGAGAACAGCCTTGTCGCCCTTCACGACCACCGGACGCTCGATCAGCACCGGGTGGGCCGCCATCGCCGCAACGAGGGCGTCGCGACCGAGCGCCGTATCGTCGAGGTTGAGGTCCTTATAGGGCGCTTCCTTGCGGCGCATCAGTTCACGCGGCGCCATGTCGAGCTTGTCGAGAATCGCCATCAGCTCTCCCGGTGATGGCGGCTCCTTCAGATACTCGACGATCCTCGGCTCGACACCGTGATCGCGCAGCAGTTTGAGAGCTTCGCGCGACTTGCTGCAGCGCGGGTTGTGATAGATCGTGACCTCGGCCATGTCTGCCTATTTGCTGGTGGCGACAAAGACGCCGTCCCAATCGGGGCCCGGCGACGCTTCCTCGAAGGCGTCGATCCGTTCCTCGAACAGATCGTAAAGACCCTCGATCTCCCATGGCGCGCACAGCGTCCGCGCTTCGGTGAGCTTCCGGCGCGCGTCCAACCAGCGCTGCGCCCGATAGGCGGCGAGCATCTCCTCGTGAACGGCCTTGAACGTCTGGAATTCGGTGCTGTTTGCGACCTCGGGATTGCCGAGCAGGGCGAAGATGCGCACCGGCTTGGTCTTGCCCTTCACGCGGATCAGGTCGAGCTCGATCGTCGCGAACTCCGGCGCCTCGCGCTGTGTCCCCTCGCCGATGACGATGAGGACGCCATAGGTCTTGGACTGGCCTTCGAGGCGCGAGGCGAGGTTCACGTCGTCGCCCAGTACCGAATAGTCGAAGCGCTGGTCCGAGCCCATGTTGCCGACGCAGACATTGCCGGTATTGAGGCCGATGCCGATCTTGACCGGGACATGCTTACGGCCTTCCGCCTCGGCCTCCGCCTTCACCACCTCGTTCAGGTCCTTGCAGGCGTCGAGCATGACGAGCGCCGATTCACAGCCGTGGGCCGCATGCTGCCCGTCGTTCAGCGGCGCGTTCCAGAAGGCCATGATGCAGTCGCCCATGTATTTGTCGATCGTGCCCTGGCGCTGCAGGATCACGTCGGTCATGGGGGTGAGGAAGCGGTTGATGAACCGGGTCAGCCCCTCCGGATCGAACTGCTCGGAGATGGTGGTGAAGCCGCGGATGTCGCAGAACAGCAGCGTCATGTCCTTCATCTCGCCGCCAAGCTTCAACTGGCTCGGGTCCTCGGCAAGACGCTCGACGAGGGCCGGCGACATGTAGCGGCTGAACGCGCCGCGCACCTGGCGCCGCTGCGCCTCCTCGCGGACGTAGTTCATATAGGTGAGGGTCATGTAGAGCAGCATCGCCGAGAGGGCGGGATAGATCGGATCGATCAGCATCCGCTTGTCTTCGTAGGCGTACCAAGATCCGCCGATCATGGCCGCGATGACCGCGACCGCGAAGATCAGGGTGTATGTGGCGCCCAGCAGCGGCACCAGCAGCACCATCAAAAGCCCGACGACGATGACGATCGACATCTCGACGCCCTTGGCGAACTTGGGCTCGGTCAGCGGGTGATAGGTCAGGCTCTTGGCCCCCGCCTTCATCTGCGTGAAGGCCTGGGTGAGAATGTCCTCGAGCAGCTGGGCATGGACCTCGACCCCCGGCAGCACGTCGGAAATCGGGGTCGCCCGGATATCGAGGAGCCCCACCGCCGAGGTGCCGATGATGGCGAAATGGCCGGCGAGCCGGTTCTTGGGCAGCGTCCCGTCGAGCACGTCCTTGGCCGAGACGTAGCGCGCCCGGTCGTGGGGCGCGAAATGCACCCACACCCGGCCGGTGCGATCCAGCGGAATCTCGGTCAGCTTCGGGATGACGATGCTTTCGACGCCGGTGGGATCGCTCTTCACCAGGAGCGTGCTCTGCCCGGCGGCGACACGCAGCATCTCCACCGTGAGCGCAGGATAGATCTGCTCGTCGACCCTGAGAAGAGTGGTCACGCGTCGCACGACACCGTCGATTTCCGGCGTCAGAGAGAACATGCCGAGGCCGGCCGCGTTCTCTTCCAGTTCGGGAACGTTCCGCACCACGCCCGGGAAGCGGTTCAGATAGTCGGTGGGGTTCACGCCCTTGAAGGCGAAGCTCGCCTTCACCGCCTTCTCCTCGCGGTCCTCGGACGGGCGGGGCAGCGTCCCTTGGCCCAACACGACCCGGACCTTCTTCATCGCCTCGGCGAAAGCCGCTTCGTTGCGCGGCAGGGCGCGCAGCTTGTCGGCCATGTCGTCGGGTATGCCCGCCAGGCTGTCGGCGACCAGGGTCGGCGACATGCGGTCATACTCAGGAAAGACAATATCGAAGCCCACCACCGCGACGCCGTAGGCGCCGAGCTGCGAGACCAGCTTGGCCAGCAGCGAGCGCGGCCACGGCCACTGGCCGTAGGCGGCCAGGCTTTCGTCGTCGAGGTCGATGATGGTGACCGGCGCCGGGACGTATTCGCGCGGCTCGAGTCGCTGATAGAAGTCGAAGGTCTTGAGGCGGAGAATTTGCAGAGGTCCGGGATCGACGAAGCGGAGGCCCCAGAGCCCCGCCAGCATCGCCAGCCCGACGAGATGGACGGGCTTGATGTATTTCCGCAGGGTCCTCATGCGTACGTCCCCCCGTCGCCGCGGAAACCGGGAACCCACGCCGGTTCTCTCGCCGATCTCGCCCCGGAAATGCGGCAAAGGTGCAATACGGCCCGGAGGGGGTCAAGGAAATGCATGCGTGAGTCCCCCGCAACTCGGCGTTGCCGCCTCGTTACCGAGCCCGTAGGCTGACTTTTCGCCTCGCCCCCGGCAAATGGCGGATCATCGGATTCAAGACCGAAGAGATTAAGAAGACATGACCGATCAGAGCGTCGCCGACAGCGAGGTCGCGGAAACCGGTGCGGTAGGAGCCGCCACCGGAGCGGAAACGGCACCGAAGCTCGAGATGATGGGCTCGCGCCAGTTCCCCAACTGGCTGGCCGAGGAAAACGTCAGCCTCGCCTTCACCACCTATCAGACCGGCAAGCTGTTCCTGATCGGGTTGCGGCCGGACGGCCGTCTTTCGATATTCGAACGCACCTTCAACCGCTGCATGGGCCTGTGGACCAGCCCGGATACGCTCTACATGAGCACGCTCTACCAACTCTGGCGGTTCGAGAACGCTTTGCTGCCGGGCCAGGCGCATGAGGGCTACGACCGCGTCTACGTACCGCAGGTCGCCTATACCACCGGCGATCTCGACATCCACGACATCGGCATCGACACCGACGGACGGCCGATCTTCTGCAACACGCTGTTCAGCTGTCTGGCGACGGTGAGCGACCGCTACAGTTTCGAGCCGATCTGGAAGCCCCCCTTCATCACCAAGCTCGCCGCCGAAGACCGCTGCCACATGAACGGGCTGGCCATGGCGGACGGCAAGCCGAAATACGTGACGGCGGTCAGCAAGTCGGACATCGCTGACGGCTGGCGCGACCGGCGTAACGACGGCGGCGTTGTCATCGACGTTCCCAGCAACGAAATCGTCGCCTCGGGCCTGTCGATGCCCCATTCGCCCCGCGTGTATCGTGGCAAGCTATGGGTGCTCGATTCCGGCACCGGCTTCTTCGGACAGATCGACGAGAAGACCGGCCGGTTCGAGCCGATGACATTCTGCCCGGGCTATCTGCGGGGGTTGAGCTTCCACGGCGACTTCGCCGTCGTCGGCCTGTCGCTGGCCCGTAACAACAAGACCTTCCAGGGCTTGACCCTCGACGACAACCTGAAGGCCCGCGACGCCGAGGGCCGCTGCGCGATTCAGGTCATCGACCTGCGCAGCGGCGACATCGTGCACTGGATGCGGATCGAGGGGATTGTGGAGGAACTATATGACGTCGCCGTCCTGCCGGGCGTCAGGCGGCCGATGGCGATCGGCCTCAAATCCGACGAGATCCGGCGTACCCTGACGGTCGCCCCTGATCTGGATGGCGATCCCTCGGCTTGACCGCCCTCGACCTTTTCACGAAGGACTCTCGGCGGCAGGTCCAGCCTCGGCCGCACCTCCCCGTATCGGTGAGGAAGGCGGCTTGACGAGGCGGACCTGATTGCGACCGCCGGCCTTGGCCGCATAGAGCCCCGCATCCGCCCGGCTGACCACGCTATCGAGGCTTTCGTTCCGCCCATGAAGGGCGACGCCGATGCTGACCGTCACATGCCCCGGCATGGTCTCGTCAGAGCCAAAGGCGGCTTCGGCGATCGCGGTCCTCAGCCGTTCGCCGAAGGCGACCGCATCGCTTTCGTTCTCGACGTGACCGAACACCGCGAACTCTTCACCGCCCCAGCGGCCGAGGACATCCCCCTTCCGGCCCGTCGCCTGTAGCAGGCCGGCGATGCGTTTCAGGACCGCATCGCCCGCTGCGTGGCCAAAGGTATCGTTGACCGCCTTGAACTTGTCGACGTCGATCAGCACGGCTGCGATCCGCCTGTGCGGGTCGCGGTCCGCCGCCGATAGCAGCGATGCTACCAGCCGCGTGGTATGGGCACGATTGTTAAGGCTGGTGAGGGCATCCGTAGTCGCGCGTTCCTTGAGATCGTCGACGTAGCGGATGGTCTTGAAGGTCAGGGTGATGGCGATGATCCCAAGACCTGCGACCAGAATCCACAGCACGCGCTGTTCGACGACGATCCCGGCGGCCTTGCCGCTATCCCCCCTGTACGCAATCCGGAGGCGGGTATCGGCCACGTCGACGCTGCCGTCATAAGGCTGACCGCCACTGCGAGCGCCTCGCCTAGAACCATCCGTGATCCCGCATGGCGGGACGGACTGCAGGCCATATCGCTGCTTGCTATCTTCCTGCGACAAGGACGGCGCGGCGCCGTCGAAGGCGCAAGGGGGCCGAACCGGTTCATGAGGCGCCAAGACGACAACGTCATATTCATCGACGACCAGCAGGTCGCCCGAGGAAGACCCCAGCACGGCCCCGTATTCCTGCAAGTCGAGACGTACGGCTAATACGCCGATCACCCTGCCACCGTTCCATACGGGGGCCGAAAAGAAGTAGCCCGGGGCATGGTCAATCTGGCTTATGGCGAACTGAGCCCCATAGCCGCCGGCCATCGCCTCTTCGAAGTAGGCGCGGAAAGAAACGTCGAAGGCGAGCTGCCGGTTTGCCTCCAACCGCCCGCTATTGGCACGAACCAATCCCCGACGGTCGGCGAGGAACATGGTGCCAACCCCGACCGCATCGACGATTTCGGCAAGCCGTGTGGCAACCTCGATCGCACGAGACTGTCCGGCCGCGCTGTCGGGATCGAGCGCCCCCGAATCCAGGTCGATGAGCAAATCGTGCACATTCTGCAGATAGGCCGCCGCCCGAATTGCGCCGCGATAGGAAGCGAAATACTGCGCCAGATACTGGGCATTGGCTGCGGCGGCCGCATGCGCCGCTGCGGCCGCCGACGCCTCCAGCCGTTCGACCGCCGCTCTCTCGCGTTCTCCTGCAATCAGAAGGCAGCCAAGGATCCAGAGAAGCGAGAGGGCGAGCGGGCCGAAGCGCAACGCGAAACGGCGTGCATCGGCTCGACCATGCGCCGACACCCCACCGGACGAGGATGCCGGCGCCGGATCAGGACTGCGGGTTCGCATCATCCTTCCTCGCTTCAGAAGCATCGCCGGAGATGCGCATTCTCCAAAATGCGTTTCACTGAACCGGATCCGACAAACAAGCGGGGGCCTCTAAGCCATCCGTCGGTTGTCCGTAGGGACGGCGGCTGCCCGCGAGACCGGCGTCGCCATGCGGACACAGTTGCGCCCGGCGGCCTTTGCCTCATAAAGGGCGGCGTCAGCACGATTCACCAGAGAGTCGAGGGTCTCGCCCGGATTTCGGAGCGCAACGCCGATGCTGACGGTCACGATTTCCGGAGTCGCGACCTTTTCCACGAAACGATGAGCCGCAACAGACTGACGAACGCGCCCAGCGAAAGCGAGTGCTTCGGCCTCACCCTCGACATGGCCGAAAATGACGAATTCCTCGCCACCCCAACGGCCGAGGACGTCGGCTTTCCGTTTCGCATCTGTGAGAATCGCTGCGAGCTGCCGCAGGACGGCGTCGCCGGCCGCGTGCCCGTGCGTGTCGTTGACCCGCTTGAAATGGTCGATGTCGAGCAGGAGTGCAGCCATATAGCGGTGCGGATCGCGATCGTCGGCACCAAGCAGGACATTCGCCACTTCCCGCGTATGCGCGCGATTGAAGAGCCCGGTCAGCGCATCGAAGATTGCCCGCGTCTTCAAATCCTGAAGATAGTGAAGTGTGCGGAAGCCAAGAATGATCGTTGCCGTGCCGACGAGCGCCAACCCTACCCAGAGCAGTCGGTGTTCGATCAGGATAGAGCCGTAGTTGGGAAACTGATTTCCGACGTGAACGACCCGAAGCTCGGTACCCTCGATCTTCGGACTGTCCTGAATCAGTGTTGCGCTGATACGGGATACGAGCTTGCTGTCTTTCCCGGTGCAAACGGGAAGATCGCGGGTACCGTAGCGTGACTGAAGCTCCTCGACAGTAAGCAGCGGCCGCATGTCGGGGAACTGGCAGGGAGCCTCGATCGAGTTGTCCGGGGCCAGAACCGCCACATGATGTTGGTCCAGCAAGATCGAGCTGCCGCTCGCCAAGCGGAAAATCCAACCGAACTTCCGCAGGTCCGTGCGCGCTACCAGCACCCCGACGACGTCGTCGGCGTTCTTGACCGGCGCCGAGACGAAATAGCCCGGCACCTTATCCAAGAAGCCGAACGCGAACTGCTCACCGAACCGGCCGTGCGTCGCGGCCTGAAAATAGGGCCTCTTCGACACGTCAATCGAGGCGATGGCATCTTTAGAGGAGCGGTCACTGGCCGCCCGGACCATGCCGCGCATGTCGGCCAGGAACAGCGGATTGATGTCGATCGCGTCGGCGATCTCCGCAAGGGTCGACGAAGATGCCAGCCATTCCTCTTGCCATGCGAGCGACGTCGGGTCGGAGGCATCGATCTCAAGCCGCTGCAGCAGCTCCTGAATATGATGGTCGTAAGCCATCGCGTGAACCACGCCGCGATGCGCGGCAAACCGCTGTGACAGATACTGGGCCGCGGTACTGGCGGCGCCCCGGTCGGCTTGCAGCGCGGCATCGTTGATGCTCGCGACGATCGCATTCTCGCGTTTTTCGGCGACGATGAGACAGCCGGCGATCCACAGCGCAACCAGTGTGACTGTGGCGGCAGCGTCCCATCGGCTTCCCAGGTATCGCGTGACCGCAGTCATCATCAAATCCTGCCGGACAGCGCCGTACGCACCAGCCAATCAAGAGATGAGGACACCGCCATCTTGACTATCTCCCATTCAGGCGGGTGGCATTTTACAGACGATATAAATTTTGCGGAGAAGAATTCGTACGGTTCCGAACTTTCAAATCGTTCTTCACAAGCTCCCCCTTGATCCGGCTGATATTCACTGTCGAAAACAAGGCGATGAAGCAATAGAGCCATAGAGAGACCGCTGCGATGCTGGTCGGTGCGACCTTGCATTGGCTTCGAACTTGATCGAATAATCTTCAAGCCTGAAACAATAAGAACGTGGGCAGACGGGGAGGCATGCGCGCAGGGCTGATTGGTCCGCCGGCAGTGTCACACGAACCGTGGGCGTCACCGTCCCCGGACAACGGTACGTATTGCCGGACCACCCTGCGGGTTTCCTTTCAGGCCACCGTTCCGCCAACAGAACAAAAAGGCCGTGTCCTCTCCTGGGCACGGCCTTTTTGCCGTTCCGCGGCGGGACGCTCCGTCTAAGCACGCGCTATCGAATAAAGAGGTGAGCTGCGTCCGCATCCGCGGCGACAGCCCGCCATACACAGGAGAGGAAACATGAAAGGCAAGTCCATCAACCGCAGGCAATTCCTGCAAACAAGCGGCTACGCGGCCGCCGGCGCCGCCGCGATCGGCAGCGGTGCCGTCGTCATCGCGGCCGACGGCGCCTGGGCGCTGTCGACCACGACGCTGGATCAGCATGCGGCGATGACGCTGTTGCGCGTCTCGCGGATGCTGTTCCCGCACGACTTCCTGGGCGATCAGTACTACGCCAAGGTTGTCGAGGCGCTTGACGCGCAAGCGGCGAACGATCCCGCCATGGCCACGCAGATCCGCGACGGTATCGCCGCCCTCGATTCGACCCGCGACGGTATCGCCTTCCTCGACCTGAGCGACGGCTACGCCGAAGACGCCATCGGAAGCATCGAAGGCACCCCGTTCTTCGGAACCATGCGCGGGGCCACGATCAACAACCTGTACGGCAATCCGCTGGTCTGGCGGTTCTTCGGCTACGAAGGCTCGTCATGGCAGCAGGGCGGCTATCTCCACCGCGGCTTCGACGACGCCGGCTGGCTGGACGCGATCATCGAGTCGGAAGCCTGAGCGAGGGAGGGACGAACCATGGCTAAATTCGATCTGAACGACGACACCGTCGTCGTGGTCATCGGCTCGGGCGCCGGCGGCGGCACCCTGTCGAACGAACTGGCCCAGAAGGGCATCAACGTCGTCTGCCTGGAAGCCGGCAAACGTCTGACCCTGGACGATATCGAGAACGACTGGGGGACGATGTTCGGGAAGCTGTCCTGGACCGACAAGCGGATCGGGACCGGCGCGCTGAACCCGGACCTGCCGCTGTGGGTGTGCAAGACGGTGGGCGGCACGACCGTGCACTGGGCCGGCGCGGCACTGCGCTTCCAGGACCATGAATGGAAGGCGAAGAGCACTTATGGCGACATTCCGGGCGCCAATCTGCTCGACTGGCCGGTCGATGCCAACGAGATGGAGCGCTTCTACTCCATGGCCGAGGACAAGATGGGCGTCACCGGCCGCCAAGGCATCCCGCAACTTCCCGGCAACAACAACTTCAAGGCGATGCTCGCCGGCGCCCAGCGCCTCGGCTACACCAAGGTCCATACCGGCAACATGGCGATCAATTCCGAGCCTCGGGGCGGGCGGCCGAGCTGCCAGCAGATCGGCTTCTGCATGGCCGGGTGCAAGATCGGCGCGAAGTGGTCGGCGCTCTACACCGAGATTCCCGCGGCCGAAGCCACGGGGCATTTCGAACTGCGGCCGGAATCGATGGTGTTGAAGATCAACCACGATTCGAGCGGCAAGGTCACCAGCGTCGTCTATGTCGACAAGGAGGGCAACACCCACGAGCAGAAGGCGCGGATCATCGCTGTCGCCGGCAATTCGGTCGAAACGCCCCGACTGCTGCTGAACTCGGCATCGTCGATGTTCCCGGACGGAATGGCGAACTCGTCGGGCCAAGTGGGCAAGAACTTCATGCGCCATATGACCGGAACGGTCTATGCCATCCTGCCCCAACCGGTCCATTTCGACCGCGGCACGCAAATGGCCGGCATCGTTCAGGATGAAGCCCATCACGATGATTCGCGGGGCTTCGTCGCCGGTTACGAGATGGAGACTCTGCCCGGCTTCGGCTTGGCGGGCGTCGCTTCGAACACGATCGCCGGTGCCTGGGGACGGGAATACGCCAAAGACATCGAGATGTACGACCACTTCGCCGGCATGTGGCTGGTCGGCGAGGACCTGCCGCAGGAGCAGAACGGCGTCACCCTGCATGATTCCCAGAAGGACCAGTACGGCATGCCGGTGCCGGTGGTCCATTTCGAGGATCATCCGAACGACACCGCTATGCGCAACCACGCCTTCAAGCGCGGCTCGGCCATCTACGAGGCGATCGGGGCGACCAAGACCTTCGAGCTTCCGCCCTTCCCCTCGACCCACAACATGGGCACCTGCCGGATGAGCGCCGATGCCAAGGACGGCGTCTGCAATCCGACCGGCCAGACCCACGACATTCCGAACCTCTACATCTCCGACGGCAGCCAGTTCACCACCAGTGCCGCCGAGAACCCGACGCTGACGATCGTGTCGCTCGCGATCCGGCAGGCGGAGAAGATCGCCGAACGCATGAACGCCGGCGAAATCTGAACCGGAGGATCAGGAGCCCCACCGGAAGCGGTGGGGCTCCGGCCTTTTCGCCACTGTCATTCGGCCGCAACAAATGTGTGACGCGGCCGTCATGATGCGGCCCAAGGATACCGCCGACTTCAAAATCCGGGGGTATTCATGCGCCGCCTCGTCATCTCATCCGCGATTCTGCTGGCCGGGGCCTCGCCTGCCCTGTCGGCTCCGTTCACCATAAACGCCGGTACCGACACCTCCGGGAAGACCGTCACCGGCTCCGATATCGGCTCGGTTGCCGCAGGTGCAGCGCTGTCGACCACCGACACCGCGATCACCTGGGAAGGGCCTTCGCCGGCCCCGGGCGTCACGATCGACAACAACGGCACCATCGAGTCATCGGACAGCCGCGGTATCGATACCGATGGCGGCAGCACGGTCAGGAACTTCACCCTGAACAACAATGCGGGTGCGGTTCTCTCCGCCGACAACGACGCCTTCCGCATCGACAGCGACGTCGTGGGCGGCACGATCGACATCAACAACGCGGGAACGATCTTTTCCGACGGCGGTCAGGCACTGGATTTCGGCGGGATCGAGTCCAACAGTGCCGTCATCCAGATCACCAACGCCGCGACCGGCATCATCGAGAGCGACGGCAACGACGCCATTCGGCCGGGTTCCGGCAGCATCACGATCGACAACAGCGGCCTCATAGACGCGAGCGACTCGGATGACCGGGCGATCAATCTCGACCATGGAGGAAGCCTGGATAACGTCACCACGTTCTCGGTGACCAATCAGTTCGGCGGAACCATCATCTCCCAGGCCGACGCCATTCGGGCCACCGCCGACAGCGGTCTCGACACGACCACCGGAACCTTCACGATCGACAATTCCGGCACGATCACCGCGACCAATGGCGGCCAGGCGATCGACTTCGACGACATCGAATCGACCGCCGCCACGGTCACTATCACCAACCGGGCCACCGGCATCATCCAGGCGGCCGAGGCCGACGCGATCCGGCCCGGCGAAGGCGCGACGGTCACCAATTTCGGGATCATCTGCGTCGGCACCGTCACCGCCGGCACCTGCTCGGGCGGCGTGACCGGCGAAAGCGACGACGGCATCGACTGGCAGGGCCATGCCGGCACCATCGTCAACAGCGGTACGATCTCCGGCCAGCGGCACGGCACCACCAGTGACGTCGACGTCGACGTCACCAACGAGACGGGCGGCGTGATCATCGGCCGGAACGGCTCCGGCGTGGGCTCCGACGGCGACGGCACGGTCCTCAACCACGGCACCATCACCGGCGCCTATGACGGCGCGGCGACCGACGGAGACGGCGACGGCGTCGACATCGACTTCATCGCCGATATCACCAATTTCGGCACCATCCAGGGCACCGGCGCCGCCGGAAACGGCTCGGACGGAAAGCCCAACACCGCGCAGGGCCTGGCCCTCGGCGGCGGCACCGTCGACAACAGGACGGGTGCGGTCATCACCGGCGCGGCGGACGGCATCCTGGTCGACGACAGCTCGACCGGCGGCGCCTTCGCGGCAACGACGATCGCCAATGCCGGCCGCATCGAAGGCTTCGACGGCTACGGCATCCGCCTCGTCGGCACCCAGGACGACACGGTCACCAACTCCGGGATCATCGCCGGCACCACCAGCGCCATCGACCTGGGCGGCGGCAACGACCTTCTGACGCTCGACACCGGCTCTACCATCACCGGCCTCGCCGACGGCGGCGACGGCTTCGATACCTTGGACATCCTGGGCGCGGTGACGCTGGGTGAGACCATCAACTTCGAGCAGCTGATCCTGGAAAGCGCCGGCCTGCTGGACCTCGCCTTCGACCTTCATGTCGACGAGTTGCTGGGGGCGATCATCGACGGGAACAAGATCACCAACATCGCCGGCAACGGCTTCAACTTCTTCTACGATCCGGCCAACCCCGACAACGCCTATCTCGGTGCGCGGACCTATCTGCTGGCCGATGGCGGCAAGCTGACCGCGGTGCCCGAGCCTCTGTCGCTCGGCCTGCTGGCGCCGGCGGTCCTCATCACCCTGACCGGCCTTCGCCGCCGGCGGCGTGCAGCCGCGGCATAACCTGCGATACTGGAAATCGCCAGAACGACCGGGCCGGCCATGGTGGCCGGCCCGTTGTCCTATCAGGCTAACTGCGCTCGGACGGCCCGGATTCTCCGTTCGTCTCGGGCGTGCTTTCGCTGGATAGCTCGCCCCCGGCCAGCCGTTCCAGCTTGTCGATCTCGATCCGCGCAGCCGGCGCCTTCCCTTCCTTGTCGACGCCGAAATAGATCGTCTGGTGCGGGAACGGGATCTCGATCCCCAGCTCGTCGAACCGCTTCTTCATCAGGCGGTTGAAACCGCGCATCACGTACCATTGGCGAATCGGCTTGGTCTTGATCCGGCATTTGATGATGACGGCGCTGTCGCCGAAGCTGTCGACGCCGAGCATCTCCAGCGGCTCGAGGATGTCGCGCCGATAGTCACGGTCGCGGCGGAGCTCGTCGCCGATCTGGTGCAGCACCTGCATCACCTGATCGACATCCTCGCGGTAGGCGACGCCTACTTCGAGCAGCGCGAACGAGAAGTCCTTGGTCAGGTTTTCGACCGTCGTCACCTCGCTGTAGGGCACGACGTGGACGGTGCCGGAAAGGTCGCGAAGACGCGCGGTGCGGATCGACATCGCCTCGACGACACCGGTATGCCCGCCGAGCGTCGCGACATCGCCCACCGATACCGTGTCCTCGAACAGGATGAAGAGGCCGGTGATGATGTCCTTCACCAGCGTCTGGGCACCGAAACCGATCGCGAGGCCGATGACACCGGCGCCGGCCAGGAGCGGCGTGATGTCGACGCCGATCTCGGAGAGGATGATGATGATCAGCATCACCGCCAGCACGATCCTGGTCGTGTTGCGGACGAGGCCGAGAATCGTCCGGGTACGGCCGCTGATGATGACGGGGTTGCCGTCGTCGTCGGTGCGATCGGCGAGCCTGCGCTCGATCAGGCGCGTCGATACCTCCCAGACGGCGATGGAAACGCCGATCGCGATGACGATCGACACGACGGAGCCCAGGATGTTGCGTCCCGCGTCCGTCGCCAGCCAGACGAAGCCCCCGATGTCCCAGGCCTGAAGAATTCCCAGCACCGCGACGATCAGCACCGCCGCTTTGACGATGAAGGACAGGATCGGCATGTAGCGGTTGGCGCGGGCTTCCAGTTCCGGGAACTGTTCCTTGAGCTCCGGACTGACCGAGAAGGCCTTCCTCAACAACCGCTCGACCGACGCCAGGACCGTCAGCGCCACCGCGAAGATCGCCGCCGTCCACAACGTCGCGGACGCCAGGTAGACGTAGCCGTTGTCCCCCTGGATCACCCAGATGACGTAGAACACCAGCACGTAGAGGATCGCCAGAAGGTGCCAGACCGGCGCGATCCAGCGGCGCAGCGTGAGGAAGCGCAGGGCCGGCATGTGGACGTAGGTCGGGATGAACTCGCCTTCGTCGGAGTCGTCTTGCCCGGAGACGCTCTCGGCGTGAGCCGCGGCTTCGGCCTTACGGCGTTCTTCTTCCTCTGCAAGGCGTTTCGAGTGCGCGGCACCGCTGATCCAACGGGACACCGCGGCGCGGTTCTGCAGAATCAGAATGATCACCAGCACCGCGATCAGCAGCCCAAGGAGCCACAGCAACGCCCGGTAGGTCGAGGGGGCAATGCCGAGCACCACCGCCATCTGCAGAAGGAAATAGCCGAAGACCGACGGGACGGTGAGCCGCCGGACCCAGATGTAGAGATACTCGGCGACCATGTCGTCGATCGGGAACAGGCGAATCCCGGAGGCGGAAGGCGCAAGCACGAAGCGCGCGATCGCATAGACGACCCCGGTGACCAGAATGGCGTTGAGGATTGCCAAGGTCATGACGCGGACCGTGGAAGTGTCCTGGACGATCAGCAGCGCCCCGTAGCCGGCAATGGCGGTGACACCGAGACGGACGAGATCGAGGAACAGACGGCCGAGCAGATGCGGGATCCGTCGCGCGACCGTCTTCGGCCGCTTGTCGGACATCTGCCGATAGGGCCGAAGAAGAAGGAGGCGGGTGAGCAGAAGCCCGCCGATCGCGGCACCGAGCGTGATCGCGAGCTGCAGGACGATCCGGACGGCGTCGTCGCGCGCCTCTCCGTCGAGAGCCTGATCCTTCAGCCGCAGAAGGAACTGATGCAACTCGACGAACGCGTTGCCAACCCGCTCGACCACCAGCCCGACCTGCCCCATCGCCTCGGACACGCCGCTCAGGAGCTGGGCCCCCACGGTATCGAGATCGCCGATCAGGTTGTTCTTCTGCTCTTCCTGGACGGCGACCAGCGCTTCCAGCGTATCGATCAGATGCTGACGCGCGGCATCGTCCTTCAGGGTCGCGACAAGGCTCTGAACCTGCTCGGGCGTGACGCCGAGTTCTTCGGCCTTGGATTTCTCGCCTGAGCTATCCGACGAAGCCGTCGACGGCAGCGGTATGAGGCCCTGCGACCATGCGGGCGCCGCGACAAAAATGACGATGATCGCCGCAGCGAAAAAGAGAGGGCGGAGGCAGCGCGTCATCGGCCAGGGAACGATGCTGAACGGTGAGGCATGCGTGGTCCGGAGATCCCCGTGTCAGTGGATGCTGGAACAGCGGGCTAGCGATAGCCGCGACAACCGGGATGGTCAACAGCCGACCCCACGGAAGAGTCGCAGGATATTCGTCGCAAGAGGCTGGCAGCGCGCGGAATCCCCTGCCGAAACGACCTCACGCGCGCGCCTTCACCGGCATCAGATCCTCGATCGGCCCCAGGTACTTCTCGACGTCGACCTCGTCGATCTGCTCCGGCTGCAGGAACTGCTGCGCGTATTTGAGATAGGCGCCGGACTCGACGAACAGGTCGAACAGCTCGGGATCGATATGATGCTCGAGCTTCATCTTGCCGAGGATGTCCATGGCCGTGCTGAGCTTCATCGCCCGCTTGTAGGGGCGGTCGCCCGCCGTCAGTGCCTCGAACACGTCGGCGACGGCCATCATCCGCGCCGGGACCGACATCTCCTCGCGCACCAGACCGCGCGGATAACCGGTGCCATCCATCTTCTCGTGATGACCGCCCGCGAATTCGGGCACGCGCCGAAGCGTCTTCGGGAAGGGCAGCTTTTCCAGCATCTCGATCGTCATCACGATGTGATGGTTGATGATCTGGCGCTCTTCCGAGGTCAGCGTCCCCTTGCGAATCGTCAGATTGTAGACCTCGTCATCGGAGAGGAAATCCATCTCCGCATCATCCCAGTCCCGCCATGTGAGCCTGGCGATCGCCTTTATCCGCTCGACGTTGGCGTCCGGCATGAACTCGCCGCCGGTATTGGAGCGAATGATGAAATCCCGATCGTCGCGAAGTTGGACGATTTGCGCTTCGAAGGCCGCCCGGAGCGCCGGCTCGTCCTCCGGTCGATCGAGGACCGCCCGCAGATAGGCGATCTCCGCGTCGCGCTCCAGAACGACGAACCGCGTCTTCACGGTCTCGATACGGTCGTAGATCGTTTCCAGCTTGGTCGCTTTGTCGACGACGTATTCCGGCGTCGTCACCTTGCCGCAGTCGTGCAGCCATCCAGCGATATGGAGCTCGTACTGCTGGTCTTCGTTGAGATCGAAATCCTTGAACGGACCGCTGCTCGCCTTGCAGGCCGCTTCCGCCAGCAATTCAGTGAGAACCGGGACTCGGGCACAATGGCCGCCGGTATAAGGGGATTTGGCGTCGATCGCCGACGCAATCAGCTTGATGAACGATTCGAGCAGGTCCTTCTGGCCTTGCAGCAGGGTCTGGTTGTCGATGGCAATCGCCGCCTGGGAGGCGAGCGATTCCACCGCCTGCTGATCCTCGAGCGCAAAGGTGCCGACCTCATGGCCGTCATGGGCGCGGGCGTTCAGGAGCTGGAGAACCCCGATGACTTCCCCTTCGTAGTTCTTCATCGGGATGGTCAGGAAGGACTTGGACCGGTAGCCGGTCTTCGAATCAAACGCGCGCGTGCCGCTGAAGTCGAACCCTTCGGCCACGTAGGCGTCGGGAATGTTTACCGAGTTTCCGGTCAGCCCGACATGGGTCGCGACGTTGCGGTGGTTGGGCTCTCCCGTCGCGGGGTCGTAGAGGTAGAGCGGCGGAAACGGAATTTCGCGCCCGGTGGTTCCGCCGAGCGCGAAATGCAGGGAGTCGGTCCGCATGATCGCGAACTTGAGGCGGTCGCCCTCTCGGAGATAGATCGTGCCGCCGTCGGCGCCGGTCATTGCCTTGGCCTGCAACAGGATCATCTCCAGCAGCCGGTCGACGTTCTTTTCCGCCGACAAGGCGATACCGATCTCGTTCAACCGGCGGAAATTGTCGAGCTGCCGGTTCTCGGAATCCCGCATCGTCTGCAGGCGCAACGCATTCTTCGCCCGCGCCCGAAGAAGGGTCATGTTGATGGGCCGGGCGACGATGTCGTCCGCCCCCCAGTCGAGGCATTCCGCGGCCGCCTCCAGGGATTGCGCTTCGGCGACGATGATGATCGGCACCTCGGCGACGGCCGGATCATCATGCAGCCGCGCGACGAAATCGGGTCCCTGTCCCTCCGTCGTCGCCAGATCGAGGAAAATCAGGTCGAAACGTTCTTGCCGCAGCATCGGCACGATCAGCGCAGGATCGGACAGGTTCAGCACGGCATGCCCTTCGCCGCCGAGCATCGCCGTCAGTGTCGATTGTCCCGAGCCCTCGCTGTCGATAACGAGAGCACGAAAGCGCGCGTCAGCCATCGCGTGAAACCTTCCGCGCCTCCTTCAAGAGATCGCCCCCTGCCTTTCTCTCGAAGCCCCGGCCGCTCCCCGCCCGGCGGAGCGGCCAAGTTCGTGGGCCATCCGCCGTCTTCGATCGCCGCAAGGCGTTATCCGGCATGTGTGACGTCGGGCCATAATACCACTCCCTACGGTCCGCACCGGCAACCTATTAGAATAAAGTATACCTGCTGCCCCTGAAACGCCCATCGACGTACCTGGTTCCGCATTCATGGAATTGGCCGATCACGGGTTCGCGGGCCGGAACCGGAAACGAGGTTGCCGGCTGCGCTAGGTCAGGCCTATGGTCGCGCCGCAAGGATTGGTTTTCAACCGAAGGGGTAGAGAATGGCGATCGCACCGCGTGAAATCGGAGCGGTCAACTGGATCGGCGTCCGGACCATGTATTCCAAGGAGGTCCACCGCTTCGTGAAAGTCATCGGCCAGACGGTGCTGGCGCCGGTGGTCACGACTCTGCTTTTCCTGGCGATCTTCTCCCTGGCGCTCGCCAACCGGGTCGGGAACGTCAACGGAGGCAATTTCCTCGAGTTCCTGGCTCCGGGCCTGATCATGATGGCGATCGTCCAGAACGCCTTCGCCAACACCTCTTCGTCGGTGATGATCGCCAAGGTCCAGGGCAACATCGTCGACGTGCTGATGCCCCCGTTGTCGGCGGGCGAACTGGTCTTCTGCTACGTGATGGGCGGTGTCACCCGCGGACTCGTGGTGGGCGTGGTAACCGGCCTCGCCATGGCGATCGTCGTCGACCTGAGTCCGAGCCATGTGCTCGCGACCATCTTCTTCGCCGCCGCCGCCTCGACGCTATTGTCGCTGATCGGCCTCATCACCGGAATCTGGGCCGACAAGTTCGACCAGATGGCGGCGGTGACGAACTTCGTCATCACGCCGCTGGCGTTCCTGTCGGGCACCTTCTACTCGATCGACCGCCTGCCCGGGTTCTGGCACCACGTCGCGCAGTGGAACCCCTTCTTCTATATGATCGACGGCTTCCGTTATTCCTTCATCGACCACGCCGACGGCAACCTGCTGGTCGGCGCCTGCTATCTGCTCGCCGCCAATACGGTCCTGTGGTTCCTGTCCTTCCGCATTCTCAGCACAGGTTACAAGCTGAAGGCCTGAAGCCCGCGAAGGATGTTTCCGGCCCGGCGGTAGGGCCGGTTCGGCTACCGCTCCGTGAAAGCTGCGGTCCGCCCGACTCGGGCGCGTTGACACGGGTATGGGCGATGCGGATACTCCGCGGTTTCCTTGCGCTGCAAGAGTAATGCCGTTTAGCGAGAGTCCGTCATGTCTTCCGTCATGTCCACCTACGCGCGTGTCGATATCGCCTTCGAGCGGGGAGAGGGTCCGTACCTTTTCACCGCCGATGGGCGACGTTATCTCGACTTCGGCAGCGGTATCGCGGTCACGACGCTGGGACATTGCCATCCGCATCTCGTCGCGGCGCTGACCGCGCAGGCCGAGAAGCTTTGGCATACCTCCAATCTCTACCGGATTCCGGGGCAGGAGCGGTTGGCGGAACGGCTGTGTTCGGCCAGCTTTGCCGACAAGGCGTTCTTCTGCAATTCCGGCGCCGAGGCCCTGGAGGGGACGATCAAGACCGTCCGCCGCTACCAGTTCGTCAACGGTCGGCCGGAACGGACGCGGGTCGTCGTCTTCGACGGCGCGTTCCACGGCAGGACGCTGGGGACGCTGGCCGCGGGCGCGAACGAGAAATACCGCGAGGGCTTTCAGCCGGTCGTTCAGGGCTTCGACCGGGCGACGTTCGGCGATCTCGACAGTGTGCAGGCGGCCGTAGGTCCGGAGACGGCGGCGATTCTGGTCGAGCCGATCCAGGGCGATGCCGCCGGCGTGCGCGTCGCCCCGCAAGGGTTCCTGACCGGCCTCCGGGAGATCGCGGATGCGAACGGCCTGCTGCTCGCGTTCGACGAAGTGCAGTCGGGTATCGGCCGGTCGGGGCGGTTCCTGGCCCATGAATGGGACGGCGTCCGGCCCGATGTCGTCGCGCTGGCCAAGGGTCTGGGCGGCGGCTTTCCGATCGGCGCGGTACTGGCGACCGAGGCGGCGGCGGCCGGCATGGTACCCGGTACGCACGGATCGACCTTCGGCGGCAATCCACTGGCGGCGGCCTGTGCGAATGCCATCCTCGACATCGTGCTGGAACCCGCTTTCCTGAAGCAGGTGGTCACGACCGGGGAAACCTTGCGGGCCCGGCTCGACGCGGTCGCCGCGGCGCATCCGGAGGTCCTGATCGGTGTGCGTGGACGCGGCCTGATGATCGGCCTGCAATGCAAGATCCCCAACGGAACCCTGGTCGAGGCGCTGCGAAAACATGGCCTTCTCGCGGTCGTCGCGGCGGACAATGTCGTGCGCTTCCTGCCGCCGCTGATCATCGACGACGTCCAGATCGATGAGTCCGTCGCGGCGCTCGATGCCGCATGCCGGGATTCGGCGCCGTGACGGAGGCCCGTTCGTTTCTCGACCTCGACGCGATCGATGCCGCGACGCTGCGGGGCATCCTCGACAAGGCGACAGACCTGCGTTCCGCCTGGGCGCAGGGCGTGCGTGAACGGCCGCTGACCGACAAGACGGTCGCTCTGATCTTCGAGAAGCCATCGACCCGGACGCGCATCTCGTTCGACGTGGCCGTCCGCCAGCTCGGTGGCGAATCGATCGTCGTCAGTGCCCAGGACATGCAGCTCGGCCGTGGCGAGACCGTCGCCGACACCGCGAAGGTGCTGTCGCGCTATGTCGATGCCATCGCCATCAGGGCGCTGAAGCACGGCACGCTGACCGAACTTGCGGCCGAGGCGACCGTGCCGGTCATCAATGGCCTGACCGACCGCAGCCATCCCTGCCAGGTCATGGCAGACATCATGACCTACGAGCAGTATAAGGGCCCGATCAAGGATGCGGTGATCGCCTGGTCGGGAGACGGTAACAACGTTGCCGCCTCGTGGATCCACGCGGCCCAGCGCTTTGGCTTCACCTTCCGCATCGCATGCCCTGAGACGCTTCGTCCCGACGCCGACCTCGTCCGCTGGGCGGAGAGCGCGGGCGGCAAGATCGTCGTTACCGATTCCGTCGCCGACGCGGTGAACGGCGCGGATTGCGTCGTCACCGACACCTGGGTGTCGATGGGCAACAACGACGCCGCCGTGCGCCGCAAGCTGTTGAAACCGTATCAGGTCAATGCCGATATCATGGCCATGGCCAAGAAGGATGCGATCTTCATGCACTGCCTGCCGGCGAGTCGCGACGAAGAGGTGACCGCCGAGGTGATCGACGGTCCGCAGTCGGTGGTATGGGACGAGGCCGAGAATCGCCTCCACGCCCAGAAGGGCATTCTTTACTGGTGCCTGAGCTGAATGGTTTTCGCGACCCGGCCCGACGATCTCGTCCAGCCGTTTCAGATCGATCGTTTCGGCCTTCGCGGGCGCATCGTCCGGCTGGGCGGCGTGATCGACACGATTCTCGCTAGGCACGACTATCCCGAACCCTTGGCCACCATGCTGGGGGAATTGATCGCCATGACTCCGGCACTCGCAGCAGCGCTGAAGTTCGATGGCGTGTTCAGCCTGCAGATTCACGGTGACGGGCCGGTACGGCTGATGGTCGCCGACTGCACCACCGACGGCGGCCTGCGGGGCTATGCCGGCTATGACGCCGAGCGCTTCGAGAAAGCGCTGGCCGAACCGGGCGCGGTCGATCTCAGGCGTTTCCTCGGCAAAGGCTATCTCAGCCTGACCGTCGACCAGGGACCGGATACCGAGCGCTATCAGGGAATAGTGGACCTGGAAGGCAGCAGCCTCGCCGACTGCGTCCGTCGCTATTTCGTGCAGTCGGAGCAGATCGGCGCCGAGATCAAGGCCGCCGCGATCCAACGCACGGAGGAGAGCGGGAACGGATGGCGGGCCGGCTGCATCATGATCCAGACCGTCCCGCAGGAAGGCGGGCACGACAGCGGCGCGCCCATCGATGAAGACGCGATGGAGGATGCCTGGCGGCGTACGCGCCTGCTGATGGATACCGCCACCACCGACGAACTCACGGACCCCGACCTGTCGGCGCCGGTGCTGCTCAACCGCCTGTTCAGCGAAGATGGTGTCTGGGTTTACCGCCCCCATGCCCTGAGCGCCGAATGCCGCTGCTCGAACGAGCGTGTTCTCGGCGTGCTCCGTTCGTTCCCGGAGGAGGAAGTGGCGGACATGGTCACCGACGAAGGCGAGATCGTGGTCACCTGCGAATTCTGCAGCCGCCGCTACATCTATGCGCCGTCGGACGTCGTCGCGACCCACTGAATCCTGCCGAACTCGATGATACCCCGCGGCCTCGGCCGGGCGCGACGGCCGGGTGTTTCGGCTACACTACTTGGCAACCGCACCGGGATTCGTACGTTGTTCGATCGAAACTGAAATGGGGCGGCGACAGCATCCTACCGCCGCCAACCGTGAAGGAGGCTTCGCCATGCATGCTGTTCTTCGTCGGGTCCTGATCCCGCTGGCCGCCGTACTGAGCCTGGCGGCCTGTGCCGAGCCGGATCGACCGCTCTACCCCGAAGTCACGTTCGCCCATCTGCATCCGATCAAGGTGAACGTCGGCCGCACGGAAGTCGTCGACGTGTTCCGCCCGACCCTCAAGCCTCCTCACGTCGAGCACGAGTTCCCCGTCTCGCCGATGGCCGCCGTCCATCGATGGGCGAGCGACCGGCTTCAGCCGGTGGGGACCGCCGGGGTCGTTCAGGTGGTGGTCGAGGATGCCAGCGTCGTCGAGGTACCGCTGGAGCGGACGGAGGGCATCGAGGGCATGGTCACCGTCGACCAAGCCTATCGCTACGACGCCAATCTGGTCGTCCAGATCAACATCATCGACGCCGGCGGCCAGAATGTCGGCTACACCCGGATCGAGGCGCAGCGTACCCGGACCGTCCCGGAAAACCTGACCCTGAACGAACGCGACCAGATCTTCTTCGAAATCACGGAAGCCCTGATGCGCGACTTCAACGTCGAGGCGGAGAAGTCGATGCGCCAGTACCTGACGACATACGTGCACTGAACACGGATGCGGGCGAGGAGGACCTCCTCGCTGCGCGCCTTTTCGCGCTACGACGCGGCGGCCTCGTCCTCGACGGGGCTGCCACCCGCAAGGACCCGGCGGATCAGGGCGATCGTCTCCTCGCGGCCGTAGAGGGCGATGAACGATCCCATCCGCGGCCCCTGGGCCTGGCCGAGCAGCACTTCATATAAAGTGCGGAACCAGGTCTTGAGGTCGGGGAACGGGTGCCGCTTGCCGACCTCGTAGACCTCGGTCTGGATGGCCTCGGCGTCGGCGTCCGCCGGCAGGGCTTCCAGCGCCTCGGCAAGTTCCGTCAGCGCCGCCACCTCGACGCCCTCGGGCGGCCGGTACTGCTTCGCCGGCTTGACGAAATCCCGATAGTAGTTGATCGCGTGGCCGACCATCTCGTCGAGGATCGCCGCGGTGGTCGGGCTCGCGTCGGGGATGTAGCGGTTGATGAATCCCCACAGCACCGCCTTGTCCTCGGTGTTGCAGACGCTGGCGAGGTTGAGAAGGATACCGAACGACAGCGGCACCGTTTCCGCGGGCGGCGTGCCCGCATGGATGTGCCAGACCGGATTGGCGAGCCGCGCCTTCTCGTCCTGCTGCTGGTAGCTGGCGAGCTGGGTCAGGTATTCGTCGACCTGGCGCGGGATCACGTCGAAATAGAGCCGCTTCGCCTTGCGCGGCGACTGGAACATGTAATGCGCGAGGCTCTGCGGCGAGGCGTAGCGCAGCCATTCCTCGATGGTCAGGCCGTTGCCGCGCGACTTCGAGATCTTCTCGCCGTTCTCGTCCAGGAACAGCTCGTAGATGAAGCTCTCGGGCGGCGTCCCATCGAGGATGCGGCAGATGCGGCTGGAAAGCTGGACCGACGGGATCAGGTCCTTGCCCGCCATCTCGTAGTCGACGTCGAGCGCCACCCAGCGCATCGCCCAGTCGGCCTTCCACTGCAGCTTGCAGGCCCCGCCGGTCACGGACACCTCGTTAGTGCTGCCGTCCTCGTCGCGATAGGTGATGGTACCGGCGTCGGGATCATGGGCGATGACCGGCACCTGCAGCACCTTTCCCGTCTTCGGACAGAGCGGCAGGAACGGGCTGTAGGTCGCCTGCCGCTCCGCGCCCAGCGTCGGCAGGATCACGCCGATAACATCGTCGTAGTGGCGGAGGACCGACAGCAGCGTCTCGTCGAACCGGCCGCTGCGGTAGCAGTCGGTCGCGCTCATGAAGGTGTAGTCGAAGCCGAAGGTATCGAGAAAGCCGCGCAGCCTTGCGTTGTTGTGGTGGCCGAAGCTTTCATGCGTGCCGAACGGATCGGGGATCGCGGTCAGCGGCTTGCCGAGATGGGCCCGCACCATCTCCTGGTTCGGGATGTTGTCCGGAACCTTCCGGAGCCCGTCCATGTCGTCGGAAAACGCGAACAGCTTCGACGGAACATCGGACAGAATCGAGAAGGCGTGACGGACCATCGTCGTCCGCGCGACCTCGCCGAAGGTGCCGATATGAGGGAGACCCGAGGGGCCGTAGCCCGTCTCGAACAGCACGTAGCCCTTGCGCGGACCGTCAGCGCCGATGCGATCGAGGACGCGCCGCGCCTCGACGAAAGGCCATGCGGTGCTCTCCATCGCCAATGATCGAATGTCAGTCACGGATTTCCGCCTAGTTTGATCGGCGCAAGCTAGGGGGCACCGTGGCGTTCGTCAATCCGGCGGCAGTGCAATGTTGTTACGTTCCTATGGTTGCAAGTGTCTGTCTTACGGACCACAATCGGCGCGGTATATGGAGGGGTGCCCATCAACGGAGCACCCGGTTAAGCCCAAGGACGGGAGGAACGTTATGAAATTCGAGATGGACAGGCGTTCGTTTATGGCCGGTACCGCGGCTGCCGCGGCCAGTGCCACGGCTCTGCCGGCGTTGGCCCAGGAACGCGATTTCTCGCAGCCGCACCGCTATCCGGATCAGGCGTGGAAGATTCTCGATCCGCGTGGCGCCAAGCTCCGCATCGGCAACGCGCCGCTGGAGCGCTACTATGTCGGCACCTACTGGGCGGAAGGCCCGGCATGGAACGCCGTGGGCCGCTATGTCGTCTACAGCGACATTCCGAAGAACCGTCAGCTCCGCTTCGACGAAGTCACCAACACGATCAGCCTTCTGCGCTCGCCCTCGCACTATTCGAACGGCAATACCTTCGACTTCGAAGGCCGCCAGATCAGCTGCGAGCATCAGACCGCCCGCGTGTCGCGCTACGAGCGTGACGGCAGCTACACCGTCCTCGCCGACACCTTCGAAGGCAAGCGGCTGAACGCGCCGAACGATGCCATCGTGCATCCGAACGGCAACATCCTGTTCACCGATCCGGGCTATGGCAGCCACTGGTACTACGAAGGCAACGAGCGCGAGCTCGAGCTGCCGACCCGCACCTATTGCCTGGACGGCAAGACCGGCAAGCTGTCGATCCTCGCGGAAGACGCGAAGAAGCCGAACGGTCTCTGCTTCTCCCCCGACTACAAGAAGCTCTACATCGCCGACACCGCGCCGACTCACTTCCCGGACGCGCCGTCGGTGATCTGGGTCTACGACCTGTCGGACGACGGCAAGACCGCCAGCAACGGCAAGCACTTCATCAGCATGACCACCGACCAGGGCACCGGATTCGCCGACGGCATTCGCGCCGACATCCACGGCAACATCTGGGCCGGTTCGGGCTGGGTTGGCGAAGGTTATGACGGTGTGCACATCTTCGCGCCCGACGGCACCCGCATCGCCCAGATCATGGTCCCTGAAATCTGCGCCAACCTGTGCTTCATCGGTGAGCACCGGAACCGGCTGTTCATGTGCGGCAGCCAGTCGGTGTACACGATCTACACCGCCACCCAGGGCGCACACATCACCTGATCCCTTCCTATCGAAGGGGTTCGAGGGGCCCGCGTCGCCACGAGCGACGCGGGCCCTTTCCTTTTCGCCCCTTCCGTCGCCTCCAGAGACTGCGAGACCTATACTGTCGTCCATGACAGTCCCCGACCGACCCGGACATGGTGCCGGCCTGACCCTGCCTGCGGTGCCGGTGGTCGTAGCCGGTGCCGGCGCCGTAACGCTGCTGACGCCGGACGGCGAGATCCACACGCTCTCACCGGGCCAAGCGAAAAGCCGTCTGGCCGAAATGCCGCCGCCGATGCTGTGCCACGCGCCGTCGGTCGGCCGCCGGATCGGAGCCGGAACGCTTCGTGCCTACGACCTGCTGGAGCTTTACGCCTTCGTAAGGCCGGCACGGTTCTGCGTGCCCACGCCGCGGGGGCTGGCGACCGCGCTCGAGCTGGAAATCCCCGACGACCCCGTCGATCAGGCGTCGTCGCTGCTCGCCGCTGCGGCACGCCTTCTCGACGAACTCGCGGGCTGCGCCCCCGATGCGCGCCTGCAGGCGGCCGGGACAGCCGCCTCGATGGCACGCCACGGGTGGCCCTGGGCGCAGTGGGTCCTTCTGGCGCTGGGAGAGGATCCGGCCCCAGGCGGTCTCGACGTCTGGCGACGGCTAACCGATTGGAACGAAGCGCCGCCACCGACGCCGCCGGGACATCAGCCGGTCACGACAGCCGAGGCGCGTCGCCGGCTCGCCGATCTGCTGGGCGCCGATGCGGAGCCGAGACCCGAACAGGCCGACTACGCCTCCGCCTGCACCTTCGCCTTCGCACCGATCGACCGGGAGGGCGAGCCCTGCGTCGTCCTCAGCGAAGCGGGAACCGGCGTCGGCAAGACGCTCGGCTACATCGCCCCGGCGAGCGTATGGGCGGAGAAGAACGAGGGTACCGTCTGGCTGAGCACCTACACCAAGAACCTGCAACGCCAGATCGACCGGGAACTCGATCGCCTGCACCCCGACCCGCGACGCAAGGCGCGCAAGGTGGTCGTGCGCAAAGGGCGGGAGAACTATCTCTGCCTCCTCAACATGGAGGAAGCGGCGCGGGCGGCAGAGACGGGAGTCGCCGGCCCCGACGGCATCGCGCTCGGGCTGATGGCGCGCTGGGCCGGGGCGACGCGCGATGGCGACATGGTGGGCGGCGACTTTCCGGCTTGGCTCGGCGATTTGCTGGGCCGGCGGCGGACGCTCGACCTCACCGACCGGCGCGGCGAATGCGTCTATTCGGCCTGCCCGCACTACCGGAAATGCTTCATCGAGCGCGCGGTCCGGCGCGCCCGTCAGGCGGAAATGGTGATCGCCAACCACGCGCTGGTGATGATCCAGGCCGCCCTCGGCGAAGAAGACGGCCGCTACCTCCCGACCCGCTATGTCTTCGACGAAGGTCATCATCTGTTCGACGCCGCAGACGGAGCCTTCTCGGCGCATCTGTCGGGCTTCGAGGGCGCAGAGCTGCGGCGGTGGCTGCGCGGAGTAGAGGACGGTGGCCGCAGTCGCGCCCGAGGTCTGCGACGCCGTATCGAGGATCTCGTCACCGAACCCGCCATGCAGGAGGCGCTGGAGGCGATCCATGCGGCCGCAGGCGTGTTGCCGGGAAGCGGCTGGGCACAACGCATTCGCGAGCGGCAGCCCCGCGGCGGCGGCGAGCACTTCCTTGCCCTGGTCCATCAGCAGGTGACCGCGCGGGCCGGTCAATCCGCCGGCGCCTATGGCACCGAGACCGAGGCGCGACCGCCGGTGGACGGATTGCTCGAGGCCGCTTCAGCGCTCGAGTCGGGCCTTGCCAATCTCGCCGAGCCGATGCGGACACTGGAAACCGCCTTGCTCGGCCGGCTCGACGATGAGGCCGATACGCTTGAGACAGCGACCCGCCTCCGGATCGAAGCCGCCTGCCGCGGCCTCCGCCGACGCCGCGTCCACATGATCGACGCCTGGCGGGACATGCTGAAGGGTCTGGACGGCGCCGAGACGGAAGGGACCGTCGATTGGATGTCGATCGAACGCTATGACGGGCGCGAAATCGACGTCGGCATGCACCGTCATTGGATCGACCCGACCCTTCCTTTCGCCCGAATCGTCCTGGCGCGCGCCTATGGCGCGGTCATCACCTCGGCGACGCTCCGCGACACCACGGGCAACGCGGAAGCCGACTGGACCGCTGCCGAAGCACGGACCGGCGCCGTGCACCTGCCCGTTCCCGCCGTTCGCGCCAGTCTGTCGTCGCCCTTCGACTACGCCGCACAAACGCGGGCCTTCGTCGTCACCGACGTCCGTCGCGACCAGCCCGACGAGGTCGCCGCCGCCTATCGGGCCCTGTTCTCGGCGGCAGGCGGCGGCGGGCTCGGCCTGTTCACCGCCATCTCCCGCCTTCGCGCGGTCCATCAGCGAATCGCGCAGTCTCTGGACGAGGAGGGAATCGCCCTGCTCGCCCAGCACGTCGATCCCCTCGACCCCTCGACCCTGATCGAGATCTTTCGCGCCGAGCGCGATTCCTGCCTGCTCGGCACGGACGCGATGAGGGACGGCGTCGACGTGCCCGGCGACGGCCTGCGCCTGATCGTTTTCGACCGGGTTCCGTGGCCGCGCCCCGATATCCTCCACAAGGCGCGGCGCAACCTGTTCGGCGGCCGCGGCTATGACGACCGAATCGCCCGCTTCCGTCTCCGCCAAGCCTTCGGCCGACTGGTCAGGCGATCAAGCGATGCCGGCGTGTTCGTTCTTCTGGACGCCATGACGCCCTCCCGCCTGCTCACCGCCTTCCCCGAGGGCGTTTCGGTCCGACGGGTCGGGCTCGCTGAAGCCATTGCGGAGACCAAGGGGTTTCTATCGGAGGGGCATCGCCCCGAGTTGACGATGGCGCCGCTATCGACCTAAATGCGGGCGCGCCGCGCGGGCATGCAGTCGTCCACGCGCACGACTTTGAGAGGTTCGATGATCAATCACCACACCGCCCTGATCTACACCATGGTCCTGCTGTCGGCCGCCGATGGCGACATGACGGATTACGAGCTGGAAACGATCGGGGAGATCGTGCGCTACATGCCCATCTTCCGCGATTACGACCGCAACGAGCTGACGAGCGCGGCCGAGGAATGCGCGAGACGCCTGAACGAGGAAGAGGGCTTCGACCACGTTCTCGATCTCATTGCATCCGGACTGCCGGGCAGCCTGGCGGAGACGGCCTATGCCATCGCCTGTGATGTCGCAGCGGCCGACGGCAAGGTCCGTCAGGAGGAAATCCGGCTGCTCGAACTGTTGCGCTACCGGTTGGACATCGACCGGCTCGCCGCGGCGGCCATCGAGCGCGGCGCTCGGGCGCGTCACGTCACCCTCTAGGGCCATATCGGCATCGCCGGTCGCTGGAGCGCACGGTTGATCGCGAACAGTTGTCCAGGCGGGACTCGATAGAGCGTCCCGCACTGGAATAGAATGGCGTCCATGTTCGGACGCAACGCCCTGATGGCCTTTTCCGGTATGACCCTTGCCGCCGGTTTGAGCGGCTGTGGCGGCATGCCGATTGCCGGGTCGATCATCTCGACGCTCGCGGACGGGACCGGCTATCTGATCGACGGCCGCAGCGCCGGCGACATGATGCTGTCGGAGTACATGGGCGCGGACTGCACCTTCGCTCGCGTCTTCACCGGCGAATACATCTGCCGCGCCCATCCCCAGGAGACGGAAGAGCCGCCAGCCCCCCGCACGGGAGAAACTGCGGTCGCCGCAGTCTACGCGCGCGCCGACGATCCGGTGGCCGCGATGGCGGGCACCGACTGGCCGACACCGCCCCAGCAGAAGCCCGACTTTCCGACGCCGCGGATGACGGCGAACGGACCCGAATCGATGCCCGGAACGACCGAATCCCAACCGGGCGCGGCGCAGTTCCTGGTCGTCGGCAGCTATCGCACGCGGGCAGCGGCCGATGCAGTGGTCGCGGCGCTCGATGGGGTCGAAACGACGGTGCAGAGTGTCGATGTCCTTGGCGAGAGAGCGTACCGCGTCCTCGCCGGACCGATCAGCGTCGCCCGGCGGGAAGCCCTGACCGAAGAACTGAGATCGAACGGCATCGGCGCGACGTGGCCGGTGCTGCTCTGCGCCGAAACCCTGGCCAAACTGCCCTGCCCGGCGGGCACGCCCCCGGCGGCGCCCATGGAAGAAGCCGCACCTCCCGCGCAGCCGACCGTCGAGCCTGCGGCACCCGGCGTCAGCGTCTGAGCCGCAACTGGCCGGAACCGGCGTGGAAGCCTTCATCGCAGCCAACGAAACCACTCTCCGCCTTGTCGCGTTCGGCGGCGTGCTGGTCGTGATGGCGGTGCTGGAAGCGGCGATGCCGCGTCGTCAGCGGTCGCAGGGCCGCGTCCGGCGCTGGATCAGCAATCTCGGCGTCGTGGTCGTCAGTGCCGTCCTGGTGCGTCTGGTATTCGCGCTCCTGGCCACGGGCGTCGCGGTGATCGCCGAAGAACGGGGCTGGGGCCTGTTCAATAATGTCGACCTGCCCTACTGGCTGGTCTTCCTGGCGTCGATCCTGCTGCTCGACTTGGTGATCTACCTGCAACACGTGCTGTTTCACGCCATCCCGACCCTGTGGCGGCTGCACATGATGCACCACACCGATCTCGACCTCGACGTGACAAGCGGGCTGCGCTTCCATCCCATCGAGATCGTGCTGTCGATGGTGATCAAGATGGCCGCGGTCGCCGCGCTGGGGCCGCCCGCCGCCGCCGTTGTGGTGTTCGAGGTGCTGCTGAACGCGACGGCGATGTTCAACCACGCCAATTTCCGCCTGCCGCTGGGGGTCGACCGGATTTTGCGCCTGATCGTGGTGACGCCCGACATGCACCGGGTCCACCACTCGATCTACCCGAACGAGACCAACAGCAATTACGGCTTCAATTTCCCGTGGTGGGACCGGCTGTTCGGCACCTATCGCCCGCAGCCGATGGAAGGCCATGAGGGGATGACGATCGGGCTGGAGGAATACCGCGACGGCTCGGCGCTCGCCCTGCACCGGCTGCTGGTCCTGCCTTTCATCGCCAGGCTCGGCCCCTATCCGATCAACCGTCGCGACACCCGGCCTCCCTCGGAGCGCGAAGCCGCCTGAAGGCCTATCGGGCTGCCGCTGCCGGCGCCTCGTCGTTGTCGTTCGCGGCCGGGGCCAGTCCCAGCGTGACGAGCACCGGCCATTCCAGGGCTCCGGCATCGAGCAACAGGTTTTCCGCCGTCGTCTGACGCCACTTGCGGGCGATCTCCAGCGCCGTCCGGCCGTGACGCTGCGGCAGGGTGTTGACCATGTTGACGTCGGCACCGCGCTCGATCAGCAGGCGCATGTTCTCGACCTCGCCGCTATGCGCCGCCATCATCAGCGCCGTCCGGCCGTATTGATCGGTGCCATTCGGGTCGGCGCCGGCATCCAGCAGCAGAAGCACCGTGTCGTGGGAATAGGCCTTCTTGGCCGCCCACATCAGTGCCGTGCCGCTGTTCTTGCCGGCGCGCCCAATGACCTCGAGATCCGCACCGGCGTCGATCAGCACCCGCAAGGTGTCGTCATGCAGGTAGGCCGCTGCCCACACCAGCGGCGTCCAGTTGCCGCGGTCGCGCGCCTCGACGTCCCAGCCGTCGGCGAGCATCGCCTTCACCTCCGCCGTCCGCCCGAACCGTGCGGCGTCGTGCAGCGGATATTCCGGCGTGTCCGCGCGGAGCGGACCGGAGAAGAGGAGAAGGAGGAAGAGGACCGCGATCGACTTGAGGAGCAGCCGCACCGACGACACCACACGCATTGCCGACAACCGTTCCGGGGAAGCCGCGGCCCCACCTCTTTCCACTGTCATGCTCGGCCTTGAGCCGAGCATCTCCGCCGCTGCTAAGAGATTGCCGGCGAGCCCGGCAATGACAAGTGGTGAGGGCAGGGCGCCGCCGCCCCTTTAGGACGCCTTGCCGTTGACCTCGAACAGGCCCGCCGCGCCCATGCCGCCGCCGATGCACATGGTGGTCACCACGTATTTGGCGCCGCGGCGACGGCCTTCGATCAGGGCGTGACCGACCATGCGGGCGCCGCTCATCCCGTAGGGATGGCCGATCGAGATCGCACCGCCGTCGACGTTGAGCTTCTCGTTCGGGATGCCGAGCTTGTCGCGGCAGTAGAGCACCTGCACCGCGAAGGCCTCATTGAGCTCCCAAAGATCGATGTCGTCCATCTTGAGGCCGTAGCGCTCCAGCAGACGCGGCACGGCATAGATCGGGCCGATGCCCATCTCGTCCGGCTCGCAGCCGGCGACGGCGAGGCCGCGGAAGATACCCAGCGGCTCCAGCCCGCGCTTCTCGGCGAGCTTCGCATCCATCACCACGCAGGCCGAGGCCCCGTCGGAAAGCTGGCTGGCATTGCCGGCGGTGATGAAAGCTTCGGGCCCCATCACCGGCTGAAGCCCGCTCAGCCCTTCCAGGTTGGTGTCGGGACGGTTGCCTTCGTCCTTCTCCAGCGTGACCTGTTCCTCCCAGCTCTCCTTGGTCTTCTTGTCGAACACGACCTTGGTGGTGGCGAGCGGGACGATCTCGTCATCGAACTTGCCGGCCTGCTGGGCGGCGGCGGTCCGCATCTGGCTCTGCAGTGCGAATTCGTCCTGGGAGTCGCGGCTGACGCCGTAGCGAGTCGCCACCTGCTCAGCGGTCTGAATCATCGACCAGTAGAGCTCGGGCTTATGCTCCAGAATCCATTCTTCCTGCTCGCGGAAGTGATTCATGTGGTCGTTCTGGACGAGGCTGATCGATTCCAGGCCGCCCGCCACCATCACCGGCACCCGGTCGACCATCACCCGCTGCGCCGCCATGGCGATGGTCTGGAGACCCGAGGAGCAGAAGCGGTTGACGGTCGCACCCGAGGTCGTCACCGGCAGCCCGGCGCGGATCGCGCACTGACGGGCGATGTTCTGGCCCGTCGCGCCTTCCGGCAGCGCGCAGCCCATCAGGACGTCCTCGATTTCCTCCGGATCGACGCCGGCGCGCTCCACCGCGTTCTTGATGACATGGCCGCCCATGGTGGCGCCGTGGGTGTTGTTGAAAGCGCCGCGATAGGCCTTGCCGATCGGGGTGCGCGCGGTCGAGACGATGACGGCTTCAGGCATGATGGGTCTCCCTGACGCGGGGTTATCTTATCGGTCGTTGAAGCGGCCGCCCTGAGCGGCGAGGCGTTCCAGCAAGGCCGACGGCTTCCAGTCGCCGCCATACTGCTCGGCATAGCCCTTCACCGCCTCATAGACGGCGCCGAGACCGACGGTGTCGGCATAGAACATGGGCCCGCCGCGCCAGCGCGGGAAGCCGTAGCCGTTGGCGTAGACCACGTCGATGTCGCTCGCCCGGATGGCGATGCCTTCCTCAAGGATCTTGGCGCCCTCGTTCACCAGCGCATAGATGCACCGTTCGAGGATTTCCTGGTCCGTGAACGTCTTGGGCGTGATGCCGGCCGAGGCGCGGTAGTCGGCCATCGCCTGCTCGACGACGGGGTCGGGAAGCGGGGTGCGGTTGCCGGGCTCGTAGCGGTACCAGCCGGCGCCGGTCTTCTGGCCGAAGCGGCCCATCTCGCACAGCTTGTCCTCAATGGGCGCTGCGGAGACGTTGCTGCCCTGCTCGGCCATGTGGCGCTTGCGGATGAACCAGCCGACGTCGAGGCCGGCCAGGTCGCTCATCGCGAACGGGCCCATGGCGAGGCCGTAATCGTAGAGCACCTTGTCGATGTGCTGGGGCTCTGCGCCCTCCTCGACCATCGCCATCGCCTGGCGGAGATACTTGAACAGCATCCGGTTGCCGACGAAGCCGTCGCAATTGCCGACCAGCACCGCAACCTTGCCGACCGCCTTGCCCATGGCCATGGCGGTGGCGATGGTCTCGGGCGAGCTCTTGGCGCCGCGGACGTTCTCCAGCAGGCGCATGACGTTGGCCGGGCTGAAGAAATGGGTGCCGATCACCTTCTCCGGCCGGCTGGTCTGGGCGGCGATCGCGTCGATGTCGAGGGTCGAGGTGTTGGACGCCAGCACGGCGTCCTTGTTCACGATCTCGTCGAGCTTGCGGAAGACCGGCTTCTTGACCTCCATGTCCTCGAAAACGGCCTCGATCACCATGTTCGCGTCGGCGAGGTCGGCGTAGTCGGTGGTCGGGCTGATCAGCGCCATGCGCTTCTCCATCGCCTCTTCGGTCAGGCGGCCCTTCTTCACCGTCGCCGCGTAGTTCCGCTGGATGGTGGCAATGCCCTTGTCGAGGGCCTCCTGGCTTACCTCCAGAAGCGTCACCGGGATGCCGGCATTGAGGAAGTTCATGGTGATGCCGCCGCCCATGGTGCCGGCGCCGATCACGCCGACCTTGTCGAGCTTCGCCGGTCGGGTCTCTGGCGGCAGGTCGGGAATTTTCGAGGCCGTCCGCTCGGCGAAGAACAGGTGGATCATGCTCTTCGACTGGGTCGAGGCGTGGCACTGCTTGAACAGTTCGCGCTCGCGTGCGAGGCCCTCGTCGAACGGCAGCTCGACCGCCGCCTTGACGCATTCGACGATCAGGCTAGGGGCGAGCTGGCCGCGGGTCTGCCGGGCAATCGACTTGGCGAATTCGTCGTAGAAGCCGGGCGAGGCAGGCGCCGCGGCACTTTCGTCGCGGATGCGCCGCAGCGGCTTGCCCGCCGTCACCAATCCTTCGGCGAAGGCAGAGGCCGCTTCGACGATGTCGCCTTCGACCACTTCGTCGATGATGCCGAGGGCCGCTGCCTTCTTCGCCGATACGAAATCGCCGCTGACGATCAGCGGCAGCGCCGCCTCGGCGCCGATCAGGCGCGGCAGGCGCTGGGTGCCGCCGGCACCGGGAAGGAGGCCGAGCTTGACCTCCGGCAGTCCGAAGCGGGCGGAGGCGACGCCGACCCGGTAATGGCACCCCATCGCCACCTCCAGACCGCCGCCGAGCGCGGTGCCGTGAACGCCCGCGACGACTGGCTTTCCTGCGGCTTCGAGCGCCTTGATGACGTCGTGGATATTGGCGTTGCCCGGAGGTGGCGGATTGCCGAACTCGTTGATGTCGGCGCCGCTGATGAAGGTGCGCCCGCCGCCGACCAGCACCATCGCTTTCACGTCCGCGTCGGCGAGACCGGCTTCGATGCCGCTGATGATCCCTTGCGGGACGCCGACCGAGAGCGCGTTGACCGGCGGGTTGTTGACCGTGATGACGCCGATGGCGCCGCGCTTGGTGAAATCGACAAGGTTGGCCATGGTCTCGCTCTCTCAGACTAGCTCGTCACCGCTTTATGGTGCCGCGGCACCATAGATTGCCCGTTCCAGCCGGGCAATCGCGTGAGAGGTCCTCAGGCGGCATCCTCGGACACCTCGCGCGCCAGGGCGTGGATCGCCTCGCTCGCCGACCCGCTCTCGACATCCTTTTCGCGAAAGCTGGTCAACGGATTCGGTGGCTGGCCGCAGAGGGTGGTGATTTCGGCAAAGGCGATCTCGGCCTTCGGCCCCATGAGCGTGCAGAAGGCAGCGATGCGCTTGGCGCCCGCCATCCGGTCGGCAAGCAGCGTGCGAATGGGTGACGAGATGTGGTCGGCCCATACCGGGGTGCCGACGACCACCACGTCGTAGGCGGCGGGATCGTGATGCAGCGGTTCGATCGGCGCGTGCCGCTTGCGCAGCGAATCGAGAATGCAGCGGAAATAGCCCCAGGGCGTCCGGTAGCGGGGCCTTACTTCCTGCACGACTTCGATGTCGGCGCCGGTCAGCTTGGCGAGTGCGCTGGCCACCCGCTTGGTCGTGCCTCCCAGGGAATAATAGACGACCAGCACCTTCGCCATATCGGCCTGCTCAGGCCGCCGCGGCCGGATGGGGCGAATCGAGCGGCACGACGGTGACGCTGCCGCCCTGGGCGATCAGGAAATGCGCGTCCGGAACCTCGGTCCAGCCGAGATCGTCATGGTCCAGCGGCTCCGAGGCGACGAGTACCGCGCCGTGGCCGTCGCTGAAATGCATCCGCCCCTCCCTGACCCCGATCTCGGCGCCCTGGGCATAGTAGAGGCTGGGCGAGTTCGAATCGTTGGAACAACGAAGCGCGATCAGCCGATGACCGTCGGTGGCGACCGCCGCCATGTGGAACGGCTCGCCCGGCGCCGCCTCGTCGATCACGTCGCAGATCTGGTCGACCGTGCGGCCGAAGGCCACGGTCGGGTCCTCGGCGAGGCCGTTGCCGACCAGCATGTAGAAGAAGGCTTCGCTGTCGGTGCTGCCCAGGCGGTACTGGTAGAGTTCGGGCGCGATCATCCGGTCGATACGGGCGCGAAGCTCGCGATAGCCGCCGATCAGCCCGTTATGGACGAACAGCCAGTTGCCGTAGCGGAAGGGATGGCAGTTCTCGCGGCTGACGCTGGTCCCGGTGGATGCCCGGACATGGGCCAGGAACAGGCGCGAGCGGATCTGTTCGGCGAGGCTTCTGAGATTGCTGTCGTTCCAGGCCGGCAGAATGTCGCGGTAGAGCCCCGGATTGGGCCGGTCGCCGTACCAGCCGACCCCGAATCCGTCGCCGTTGGTGGTGTAGACCGTGCGCCGCGCCGCCTGGCTTTGGCGCGCGAGCGAATTGGTGGGCTGGAACAGCAGCGTTCCGATCTCGATCGACGGACCGGCATAGGCGAGCCAACGACACATAGGCGCAACTCCCCGAAACGGCATTTTATTAGGACGGAGAGTACGTCCGGTCCGAACGGTTGTCGATCAGCCTCGCATATGCTCGAAATGCGCTCTCTTGCCGGCTTTGCCCAAGCGCGCATAGCCTGTCGCCCGGAGAGGAAACGCATGCGATCAGGTTCGGGCAAGGCGGCGCGGGTGGCCGTCGATATCGGTGGCACCTTCACTGACGTAGCGCTTGAGGTCGGCGAGCGGCTGGTCACGCGCAAGGTGCTGACCACCCACGCCGCGCCCGAGCGGGCGGTGATCGAGGCGGTCGGCGCCGTCGTCGCCGAAGCCGGATTGACGCCCGCCGACGTCGCGCTGGTGATTCACGGCACCACGCTGGCCACCAACGCCATCATCGAGCGCAAGGGCGCGAAGACCGCGCTGATCACCACCGAGGGCTTCCGCGACTCGGTCGAGATGGCCTACGAGAACCGGTTCGAGCAGTACGACATCGGCATCGAGAAGCCGCCGCCGCTGGTCCCCCGCCATCTCCGCTGGCCGGTTCGGGAACGGGTCGGTGCCCAGGGGCAGATATTGCTGCCGCTGGACGAAGGGACCGTCGAGGCGCTGATCCCGGAGATCGCCGGGAACGACGTCGCCAGCATCGCCATCGGCCTGATCCACGGCTACGCCAACGGCGATCATGAACAGCGGGTCGCGGAGATCGTCGCCCGCGCCCTCCCCGACGTCTCGCTGACCCTGTCGTCGGAGGTCTGCCCCGAGATCCGGGAATACGAGCGCCTGTCGACGGCCTGCGCCAACGCCTATGTCCGGCCGCTGATGGCGCGCTATCTGGGCAATCTCGACCGTGCGCTCGATGAGCGCGGTTTCGCCTGCCCGATTCTCCTGATGACCTCCGGCGGCGGCCTCACCACGCTGGAGACGGCGGCGCGGTTCCCGATTCGCTTGGTCGAGTCGGGACCGGCCGGCGGCGCGATCCTCGCCGCCGGCGTCGCCAGGGAATGCGGGATCGATGCCCTGCTGTCGTTCGACATGGGCGGAACGACGGCCAAGATCTGCCTGATCGACGACGGCGCGCCGCAGACCTCGCGGAGCTTCGAGGTCGCACGCATGTACCGCTTCACCAAGGGGAGCGGCCTGCCGCTCCGCATCCCGGTGATCGAGATGGTGGAGATCGGCGCGGGCGGCGGATCGCTGGCCGGCGTCGACAGCCTCGGCCGGGTCGCGGTCGGCCCCGAAAGCGCGGGATCGGAGCCCGGCCCCGCCTGCTACGGACGCGGCGGCGAGCGGCCGGCAGTGACCGACGCCGACCTCGTGCTCGGCCGCATCGCACCGGACGACTTCGCCGGCGGAACCATGCCGCTGGACGGCGGAGCGGCCGCCACGGCGCTCACCAGGCATGTGGGAAGGCCGCTCGGGCTGGACGAGTCGCTGGCGGCGTTCGCGGTTTCCGAGATGGTCGACGAGAACATGGCGAACGCGGCGCGGGTCCACGCGATCGAGCGCGGCAAGGACGTCGTCGGCCGCACCCTGCTGGCCTTCGGCGGCGCTGCCCCCCTTCACGCGGCGCGGGTCGCCGAGAAGCTGGGGATCGAGCGGGTGATCGTCCCCACCGGCGCGGGCGTCGGGTCGGCGATCGGCTTCCTCCGCGCCCCCGTGGCCTATGAGGTCGTCCGCAGCCGCTACATGCGTCTCGGCGCCTTCGACGCCGCCCAAGCCAACGCCCTGTTCGCCGAGATGGCAGCGGAGGCCCTGGCGGTCGTACGCCAGGCCGCGCCGGACGCCGACTTCGTCGTCCAGCGTACCGCCTTCATGCGCTATGTCGGCCAGGGGCACGAGATCGCCGTCGCCCTGCCCGGTCGCGACCTCGTTGCCGACGACCGCCGGGTCATCCAGGCCGCCTTCGACGACGCCTATGCCGCCCATTACGGCCGGACGATCCCGGACGCCGAGGGCGAGATCCTGAGCTGGATGCTGAGCAGCGCCACCCCGGCCGCCGCCGCGCCGCCGGCCGGTGTGGAACCGGCCGAAGCCCCAGCGTCGCCGGTGCGCGAGCAGCAGGTCTTCGACCTCGCGGCGCGCGCCTTCGCGGCAGTGCCGGTCTATCGCCGCGAGAACCTGAGGCAGGGCGCCCGATTCGCCGGCCCGGCACTGGTCGTCGAGTCACAAACCACGACGGTGGTCCCCGCCGGCTTCGATGGCCGTATCGACACCCGGGGCTATATCGTCCTGGAACGCAGGAAGGAGACGCCGTCCCATGCCGCATGAGGACGCCCTCGCCCGGCTCGACCGGCAGATCATGTGGAACCGCCTGCTGGCGGTGGTCGAGGAGCAGGCCCAGACGCTGATCCGCACCGCCTTCAGCAACACCGTGCGGGAGGCCGGCGACCTGTCGGCCGGCGTGTTCGACATCCAGGGCCGCATGCTCGCCCAGGCGGTGACGGGGACGCCCGGCCACGTCAACGCGATGGCGGCTTCGGTCGCGCATTTCCTGAAGCGCTTCCCGGTCGAGCGGATGCGCGAAGGCGACGTCTACATCACCAACGACCCCTGGCAGGCGACCGGGCATCTGCACGACTTCACCGTGGTGAGCCCCGCCTTCCGCGACGGCCGCGTCGTCGCCCTGTTCGCCTCCACCAGCCATGTCGTCGACGTGGGCGGGCTGGGGTTCGGCCCCGACGGGCGGCAGGTGTTCGAGGAGGGCATCCGCGTCCCCATCATGGCACTGTTCGAGGAGGGCCGGGTCAACCAGTCGCTTCTCGACATCGTCCGCGCCAATGTCCGCGAGCCGGTGCAGTTGGAAGGCGACTTCTATTCGCTCGCCGCCTGCAACGAGATGGGCGCGAAGCGGCTGGTGGCGATGATGGCGGAGTTCGGGCTCGACGAAATCGGGACCCTGGGCGCCGATATCGTCGCGCGGTCCGAGCAGGCGATGCTGGAGGAAATCCGCAAGCTGCCGTTCGGGACCTACGAGAACAGCATGCGGATCGACGGCTATGACGATCCCATCGACCTCGTGGCGAAGATGACGATCGGCGAGACCGGCATCGACGTCGATTTCGACGGCACCTCGCGCGTCTCCGACCGCGGCATCAACGTGCCGCTGACCTACAGCCAGGCCTATGCGACCTTCGGCATCCGCTGCGTGGTCGGCTCTGCGATCCCCAACAACGCCGGGTCGCTGGCGCCGGTCCGGGTGACGGCCCCTGAAGGCTCGATCCTCAACGCGCCGCCGCCCTGCGCGGTCGCGGCCCGCCACGCCATCGGCCAGATGCTTCCCGACGTGGTGCTGGGCTGCCTGCACCAGGCGGTCGACGGCATCGCCCCGGCCGAGGGGACCTCCTGTCTGTGGAACTTCGTTCTCTATGGCGGCCACGGCATCGCCGGCAGCGGCCGGGCGGCGAACGCCACCCCCTTCACAGTGACGCTGTTCCACAACGGCGGCACCGGTGCCCGGCCCGACAAGGACGGGCTGTCGGCGACCGCGTTTCCCTCGGGCGTCCGCAACACGCCGGTCGAGATCAACGAGGCCATCGCCCCGATCGTCGTCTGGCGGAAGGAGTACCGCACCGATTCGGGCGGCGCCGGCAAATGGCGCGGCGGGCTCGGCCAGATCATGGAGATCGGCAATATCGAGGGCGCGCCCTTCGCCCTGTCGTCGATGTTCGACCGCTGCCGCCACGCGCCCCGCGGCCGGGCCGGCGGCAGTGAAGGGACGGTCGGCGATGTCCACCTGGCCTCGGGCGCCCAAATCCCGCCCAAGGGCCGCACCCCGATCCCGGCCGCCGACCGCCTGATCCTGGAGATGCCGGGTGGTGCCGGCTATGGCGACCCCCACGACCGCGATCCCGCCGCACTCGCCGCCGACATCCGCGACGGACTGGTGAGTGCTGAGGCGGCAGAGAGGGATTACGGCTTTAAGGGCCCTTCATCGTCAAAAGGCCGTCGTCCTCCGGCTTGACCGGAGGACGACGATGAAAGATGGATGGATGGGTGGAGGTAGCGAGTTGAGGTAGCCCGGATGGAGCGGAGCGCAATCCGGGGCGGACGCCATCGCAGGGATGTCCCGGATTGCGCTCCGCTCCATCCGGGCTACGCAGCCTTCGGAAATTCGCATAGGATCGTTGCACGGATAACAGCGACTGAGGGGAGGCACCCATGATCTTCCGGCAGTTGTTCGACAGCGTTTCCAGCACCTACACCTACCTGATCGCCAGCCGCCGCGGCGGCGAGGCGGTGATCGTGGACCCGGTGCTGGAGAAGGTCGACCGCTATATCAAGCTGCTCGACGAGCTTGACCTCAAGCTGGTCAAGGCCGTCGACACCCACATCCACGCCGACCACATCACCGGGCTCGGCGCACTGCGCGACAAAACCCGCTGCATCACCGTGATGGGCGAGCAGGCCGCCGTCGATGTCGTGTCGATGCGCGTGTCCGAGGGCGACCGGATCGACATCGAAGGCCTGTCGCTCGACGTGATCTACACGCCCGGCCACACCGACGATTCCTACAGCTTCCGCATGAACGACCGGGTGTTCACCGGCGACACGCTGCTGATCCGGGGCTCGGGCCGCTGCGACTTCCAGAACGGCAGCGCCGAGGCCCAGTACGATTCGATCTTCAACAAGCTGCTCAGGCTGCCCGACGAGACGCTGGTCTACCCCGCCCACGACTACAAGGGCGACACGGTGAGCACCATCGCCGAGGAGCGCGCCTGCAATCCGCGCCTCCAGGTATCGTCGGTGCAGCAGTACGTCGACATCATGAACGGCCTCAACCTGCCGAACCCGAAAATGATGGACGTCGCCGTCCCGGCGAACCGCAAGGTCGGCCTGGTGCAGGACGAGGTCGACCGCCATGGCTGGTCGCTCGCCCCGACCGACTGCGCGGCGATGGTCGGCCGGCCGGAGATCATCCTGGTCGACCTCCGCGACCGCGGCGAACGGCTGCGCCACGGCGAGATCCCCGGCTCGGTGCACGCCCCCTATCCGGACCTCGACGAGGCGGTGCATCCCGGCGGCATGCTCTATGAGCTCGCCCGCGCGACCGGCAAGCGGCTGGTCTTCTACTGCGCCTATGGCGAGCGCTCGGCGATGGCCGTCCAGACCGCCCAGGAAGCCGGCCTCGCCGCCGCCTGCCACATCAAGGGCGGCCTCGACGCCTGGAAGAAGGGCGGCGGCGCGGTCAGCCGGCGGAGCGCCTAGATCACGGCGCCTTGGCGGCGATCGCTTCGACTTCGACCAGATAGGGCGGCAGGGTCAGGCCCGAGACGAACAGCAGCGTCTGCGTCGGGTGGTGGTCGCCGAGATAGCGGCCGCGGACTTCCGAGTTCTTCTCCCGCTGGCTGCGGTCGGTGAGGAAGGTGGTGATCTTCACCAGGTCCTCGATCCCCATGTCGGAAGCGGCGAGGACGGCGACGATGTTCTTCCAGCACCATTCGATCTGCTCGTCGAAGGTTTCCGGCACCGAGCCGTCGGGGCGGGCGCCGAGCTGGCCGGAGACATAGAGCCAGCGGGCGTTCGGCGGCACCTCGACGCTGTGGCTGTACTTGGCCGCCGGCATGGGCGGCGCGACGGTGTCCGGAATCTTGCGGATCAGCGGCATCTGTTTCCTCCCTTATCGCGTCTTTTCCGAAGACGTTAGTCCAGGCCCGGCCGGCCGGAAAGCGAATCCGATCGGCTGCCCCGGCTACCAAGCGAAGGGAACTTCGGAAGTCGCGGACCCGTTAGCGAAGCATGCTGGGCCTTCGACCGATCTTCGGACGAGTCATGCGACCGCGCCTGTCCATGCGGGCGGGCGTACGGGCGGTCGCAGCGGCGTTTCTGATCTGCACAGTTCCAGCGCCGTCCTCCGAAGCGGCCGAACAGTCCGGCGCCCTCGCCTTTCGGGTTCCGGCGATCAATGCCGGCCTGCCGGGCGCCGGGAAGCCGATCCAGCGCGACTCGCCACGGGCGGCGATGGAAACCTTCCTGGACACGATCGACCGCAACGACTACGCGCGCGCCGCCCATATCCTGAACCTCAACCACCTTCCCACCGACCGGCAGGCCGAGCGCGCGGCGGGTCTCGCCCTGAAGCTCGCATTCCTGCTGCGGCGCTACGGTCTGGTCGATTGGGCGAACCTCCCCGATCAGCCTGACGCGCGGGTGCTGCCGAACAGCGCCAACCAGACGCCGCCCTACAAGCGGCGCACCGTAACGCTCGGCGAGGTTAAGACGGGCGGCGATCCCGCCGTTCCGATCGCCCTGCAACGGTTCCAGCCCGAGGACGGGGCGGCGGCATGGCTGTTCTCGCCCTATGCGGTGACGCGCATCGATGCGCTGTACCGGTCGACGGGCGACGATTCGCTACGCGCCTGGATTCCGTTCGTGGAGGACCACCCCTCCCTCGAAGAGCGCGTCGATATGGTGGGCGAGCCTTCCCTGTGGGAATGGACTGCGGTCGCGGTCTTCCTGCTGATCGCGATCGTCGTCTGGGTCATCGCCTACTACGCCACGCGGCTGCTGACCCTCGCGGTCCCGCGGCGGTGGCGCCATCTCGTCCCCCGCGGCGCGCCCCTGGCCGCGACGATGATCGCTGCCGCCGTCTTTCGCATCGCGACCGATCGCCTGATGCTGACCGGGCCCGTCACTGTCTATCTGGGCGGCACAGCCACGTTCATCGCGGTGCTGGCCGGGGTGTGGCTGATCGTCCGCCTGCTGGGCGATGTGTCATTGGCGGTCAGCCAGCGTTATATCGTCCCGCTGGGGCAGGACCGGCCGGACAATCGGAAGCTCAAGACGCAGGTCTATGTCATCCGCCGGACCGCGATGGCCGTGATCGGACTGGCCGGCCTCGGCTACGTGCTCTCCGAGGCCCTGGTGGCGAGCGGTCTGTTCGACGATATCGGACTGTCGCTGCTGGCATCCGCCGGCGCGGCCGGCGTGTTGGTCGCGATCGCCGCCCGCCCGATGCTGGGGAATGTGGTTTCGGGCCTGCAGATCGCCCTCACCGATCCGGTCCGTGTCGGCGACGTCGTGGTGTTCGACGAAACATGGTCGGTCGTCGAGGACATCACCTTCTCCTATGTCGTCCTGAGGACCTGGACCGACACTCGCCTCATCGTTCCGCATGTGGAGCTGCTGTCGAAGCCGTTCGAGAACTGGTCGAAAGGCGGCGAGGCGGTAACGCGGATCGTTGCCCTTCCGGTCGATTACCGGGCGGACGTCGGTATCATCCGGGAGCACGCGGCCGAGGCCGTGGCCGACGACGCCGACTGGACCGGCGACCCGGTACATGTGGAGATGGTGGAGGTTTCGGTCGACCGCGCGCTGCTGTGGATCTGGATCGCAGGCGTCGATTCACGGGCGAGCTGGCGCCTGCACAACAAGGTCCGCGAGCATCTGATGGCCTTCCTCCGCGATCACGAGACAGGTGCATGGCTGCCGCGGCGGCGCATCGTCATGGCCGACGACGCTCCCGACGGGCCGGAGTCCCTGGAGCACATCGCCGGCAGCAGGGAAGCCACGGCCGAACCATAGGACACCGACCATGTTTCCGGCCCTGCCGGCCCGAAGCCATTCCGATCCGGAACGACAATAGACGAATCAGCGGAAACGGTCGTCTTCCCGCCAAGTCCCGGCGAGCGAGCACATGTGACGGTCATCACCTCTTGGCAGGACAGCACCGGGCCGTGTATGATCGCCCTTCGCTCGGCATGCGGAGAAGTGGAAAAATCCCTAGCGGGACAACCACTTGGCATGCCGAAAGGCCGGATCTACGGGCTCAAGGAGGCCGGCTGCCCCGAGGCCCCGGCCCGGAAGCGTTTGACTCGGGGGTAACTCCGCCAATAAGTGGGGGCCCGCTCAGGCTGTCGTCGGCCTGGCCCGATCGCGTGGATCGGTGTCGGATCACGACGGTGCGGCGCGACCTGACAAGGAAGTTTGCGATGGCTTTGCCAGGGAAGCAGGGTCTCTATGACCCGAACAATGAACATGACTCCTGCGGTGTCGGCTTCGTCGCCAACATCAAGAACCGCAAGAGCCATGAAATCGTCCGCAACGGACTTCAGATCCTGGTCAATCTCGACCACCGCGGCGCCGTCGGCGCCGACCCCAAAGCGGGGGACGGGTCGGGTATCCTGATTCAAATGCCGGACGCCTTCCTGCGTGCCGTTACGCCCGAACTGGGGATCACCCTGCCGGCAGAAGGCGAGTACGGCGTCGGCATCGTGTTCATGCCGAAGAAGGACTCCGCGCGCGCAGCCTGCGAGACGTTGATCGAAGACGTGATCGCCGAGGAAGGGCAGACCCTTCTCGGCTGGCGCGACGTGCCGGTCGACAGCTCCGACCTGGGCGAGTCCGTCAAGCCGACCGAGCCGGCGATCCGTCAGGTCTTCGTCCAGCGCGGCGCCGGCACGGCCGACCAGGACGCCTTCGAGCGCAAGCTTTACGTTATCCGCAAGCAGGTGGCGAACATCGCCCGCGACCGCGGTTTCGAGGGCCTGGACGACTTCTACATCCCGTCGATGTCGTCGCGTACCCTGGTCTACAAGGGCATGCTGCTGGCCGGCCAGGTCGGAAGCTACTACCTCGACCTCCAGGACGAACGGCTGGTGAGCGCGATCGCCCTGGTGCATCAGCGCTTCTCGACCAACACCTTCCCGTCCTGGCGGCTCGCACACCCCTACCGGATGGTCTGCCACAACGGCGAGATCAACACGCTGCGCGGCAACATCAATTGGATGGCCGCGCGCCGGCAGTCGATGAAGTCCGAGCTTCTGGGCGACGACCTCGCCAAGCTGTGGCCGCTCATCCCCGAAGGCCAGTCGGACACGGCGAGCTTCGATAACGCGCTGGAACTCCTGGTGCATGGCGGCTATTCGCTGTCCCACGCGATGATGCTGATGATTCCGGAGGCGTGGGAAGGCAACCCGCTGATGGACGAAAAGCGCCGCGCCTTCTACGAGTACAATGCGGCGCTGATGGAGCCGTGGGACGGCCCGGCGGCGATCGCCTTCACCGACGGCCGCCAGATCGGCGCGACGCTGGACCGCAACGGCCTGCGTCCGGCCCGCTATCTCGTCACCGAGGACGACATGGTGGTCATGGGCTCCGAGCACGGCGTGCTCGACATCCCCGAGGAGCGCATCAAGCGGAAGTGGCGGCTTCAGCCCGGCCGCATGTTCCTGATCGACCTCGAACAGGGCCGGATCATCGACGACGCCGAACTGAAGGCCGAGATCGCGGCGGCCCATCCTTACGAGGAATGGCTGCATCGCAGCCAGTTCGTCCTCGAAGACCTGGAACCGCATCACGAGGAACCGGCCGTATCGGCCGAGTCGCTGCTCGACCGCCAGCAGGCATTCGGTTACACGCAGGAAGACTTGAGCTTCTTCCTGGCGCCGATGGCGCGCGGCGGCGACGATCCGGTCGGGTCCATGGGTACCGACACGCCGGTCTCGGTCCTGTCGAACCGGCCGAAGCTGCTCTACACTTATTTCAAGCAGAACTTCGCCCAGGTGACCAACCCGCCGATCGATCCGATCCGCGAGCAGCTGGTCATGTCGCTGGTATCCCTGATCGGCCCGCGGCCGAACCTGCTCGGCCTCGACGAGGTCGGCTCGCACATGCGGCTCGAGGTGCGCCAGCCGATCCTCACCGACGACGATCTGGTGAAGATCCGCCACATCACCGACCTCGTCGGCGACGCCTTCAAGACCTGCACGCTGGACACCTGCTGGCCGGCGGCGGAAGGCGTGGACGGTATGCAGGCGGCGCTGTTGGAGCTTTGCGACTCCGCCCATCAGGCGGTGAAGGCCGGCTACAACATCCTGATCCTGTCGGACCGGTCGATGTCGGCCGAGCGCATCGCCATTCCGGCGCTGCTCGCCACCTCCGCCGTCCATCATCACCTGATCGACCTCGGCCTTCGCACCGAGGTGGGGCTGGTGGTCGAGACCGGCGAGGCGCGCGAGGTGCACCATTTCTGCACCCTGGCCGGCTACGGCGCGGAAGCAATCAACCCCTATCTCGCCTTCGAGACGCTGGACGCCCTGCGTGAGCGGTTCGACGAAGAGATGGACGTCGACACGGTCAACAAGCAGTACATCAAGGCGGTCAACAAGGGCATTCTCAAGGTGATGTCCAAGATGGGCATCTCGACCTATCAGTCCTATTGCGGTGCCCAGATCTTCGACGCCGTCGGCCTGTCGAGCGCATTCATCGACAAGTACTTCACCGGCACGGCGACGATGGTCGAAGGCATCGGGGTCGCCGAGGTCGCGGAGGAGACGGTCCGTCGCCACAAGCTGGCCTATGGCGACGCCCCGATCTATCGCGACATGCTGGATCCGGGTGGCGACTACGCCTATCGCCTGCGCGGCGAAGACCACGTCTGGACGCCGGACTCGATCGCGCATCTGCAGCATGCCGCGCGCGGCAACATGTCCGACGAGTACAAGGCTTTCGCCGATCTGGTGAACAACCAGAACGAACGCCTGCTGACCTTGCGCGGCTTGTTCGCGCTGAAGCCGGCCGAGACGCCGATTCCGCTGGAGGAGGTTGAGCCGGCGAAGGAGATCGTCAAGCGGTTCGCGACCGGGGCGATGTCCTACGGGTCGATCTCACGCGAGGCGCATACGACGCTCGCCATCGCCATGAACCGGATCGGCGGCCGTTCCAACACCGGCGAGGGCGGCGAAGAGTCCGACCGCTACACGCCCATGGACAACGGCGATTCGATGCGCTCGCGCATCAAGCAGGTGGCATCGGGGCGCTTCGGCGTGACGGCCGAGTACCTGGCGAACTCGGACGACATCCAGATCAAGATGGCGCAGGGTGCGAAGCCCGGCGAAGGCGGCCAGCTGCCCGGTCACAAGGTCAACGGCCCCATCGCCAAGGTGCGGTTCTCGACCCCCGGCGTCGGCCTGATCTCGCCGCCACCGCATCACGATATCTATTCGATCGAGGATCTGGCGCAACTGATCCACGACCTGAAGAACGTGAACCCGCGGGCGCGGATCAGCGTCAAGCTGGTCTCCGAGGTGGGCGTCGGCACGGTCGCGGCGGGCGTCTCCAAGGCCAAGTCTGACCATGTCACGATATCCGGCTACGAAGGCGGTACGGGTGCGAGCCCGCTGACCTCGCTCACCCATGCCGGCTCGCCCTGGGAGATCGGTCTCGCGGAGACCCAGCAGACGCTGGTCCTGAACCGGCTTCGCGGTCGGATCGCGGTCCAGGTCGACGGCGGCCTCCGGACCGGTCGCGACGTCCTGATCGGCGCGCTTCTGGGCGCCGACGAGTTCGGCTTCTCGACGGCGCCGCTGATCGCCGAGGGCTGCATCATGATGCGCAAATGCCATCTGAACACCTGCCCGGTCGGCATCGCCACCCAGGACCCGGAACTGCGTCGGCGCTTCACCGGCAAGCCCGAGCATGTGATCAACTACTTCTTCTTCGTCGCCGAGGAAGTCCGCGGCTACATGGCCGAGCTCGGCTTCCGCACCTTCGAAGAGATGATCGGCCGCTCGGACCGCATCGACATGCGCCGGGCGATCAACCACTGGAAGGCCAAGGGCGTCGACCTGCGCCGCCTGCTTTACCGTCCCGAAGTGGCGGACGAGGTGGCGACCCGCAATGTCGAGACCCAGGACCATGGCCTCGACAAGGCCTTGGACCATGTTCTGATCGAGCAGGCCCAGCCCGCGCTGGAGAAGGGAACGCCGGTCAAGATCGACGTTGCCGTCCGCAACGTGAACCGGACCGTCGGCGCGATGCTGTCCGGCGAGGTCGCCGGCCGTTTCGGCCACAAGGGCCTGCCCGAGGATACGATCTCGATCAAGGCCCGTGGCGTCGGTGGCCAGAGCTTCGGTGCATGGCTGGCTCATGGTGTCTCGATCGAGCTTGTGGGCGTCGCCAACGACTATGTCGGCAAGGGCTTGAGCGGCGGGCGGATCGTCGTTTATCCGCCGGCCGAATGCCCGGCGATCCCCGACGAGAACATCGTCGTCGGCAACACGGTGCTGTACGGCGCGATCACCGGTGAGTGTTATTTCTCCGGCGTCGCCGGCGAACGCTTCGCCGTCCGCAACTCCGGCGCCACCGCGGTCGTCGAAGGTGTCGGTGATCACGGCTGCGAGTACATGACCGGCGGCATCGTCGTCGTTCTGGGCCCCGCGGGACGCAACTTCGCCGCCGGCATGAGCGGCGGTATCGCCTATGTCCTCGACGAAGCGGGCGATTTCGAGCTTCGCTGCAACATGGCGATGGTCGATCTCGAGCCGGTCGAGCCGGGCGAAGCGGCACCGATGGGCAATGGCGGCGGCGCCCTGATGGCGGACATGACGCGCTACGACGCGCCGCGCCTCCGCCACCTGATCGAACGTCACCTGCACTACACCAACAGCGCACGGGCACGGCGCATCCTCGACAATTGGGATGCGTATTTGCCCAAGTTCCTGAAGGTGTTCCCGACCGACTATCGCCGGGCGCTCAACGAAATGCAGATCGACCCGACCAGCGAGTTGGACGTCGCCGAGCATAGCGCCGATCGAATTGAGGACAGTGCCGATGGGTAAGGTTACCGGCTTCCTGGAAACCACGCGCCACGACCGGTCGTACCGCAAGGTCGCCGAGCGTGTCCGGAACTGGAATGAGTTCGTCGTTCCGCTTCCGGAAACGGAGCTGCGCGACCAGGGCAGCCGCTGCATGGATTGCGGCATCCCGTTCTGTCATCAGGGATGCCCGGTCAACAACCTGATCCCGGACTGGAACGATCTCGTCTATCGCGATCGCTGGCGGGACGCGCTGACCAGCCTGCACTCGACCAACAACTTCCCGGAGTTCACGGGCCGCATCTGCCCGGCACCGTGCGAGGAAGCCTGCGTCCTCAACATCAACGACAAGCCGGTGACCATCAAGACGATCGAATGCGCGATCGTCGACCGCGGCTGGGAGGAAGGCTGGATCGTCCCTCTGCCGCCCAAGAGCAAGACCGGCAAGAAGGTGGCGGTGGTGGGATCGGGTCCGGCGGGCATGGCGGCGTCACAGCAGCTTGCCCGCGCCGGCCACGACGTCACCCTGTTCGAGAAGTCCGACCGCATCGGCGGGCTGATGCGCTACGGCATCCCGGACTTCAAGTTCGAGAAGTGGCAGATCGACCGCCGCATGGAGCAGATGGCGGCGGAAGGCGTCACCTTCCGCACCGGCGTCCATGTCGGCGTCGACCTGAAGGTCGACGAACTGCTGGCGTCGTTCGACGCGGTGCTGCTGGCCGGCGGTTCCGAAAAGCCGCGTGACCTGCCGGTTCCGGGACGCGACAGCGACGGCATCCATTTCGCGATGGATTTCCTGGCCCAGAACAACAAGCGGGTCGCCGGTCAGAGCATCCCCGAGAGCGAAGTCATTTCCGCCAAGGACCGCCATGTGGTGGTGATCGGCGGCGGCGACACCGGATCGGACTGCATCGGCACCTCGAACCGGCAGGGCGCGGCCTCGGTCACGCAGCTCGAAATCATGCCTCGCCCGCCGGAGCAGGAGAACAAGGGTCTTACCTGGCCCTACTGGCCGCTGAAGCTGCGGACCTCGTCCTCCCACGAGGAAGGCTGCGACCGCGACTGGGCGGTGGCGACGAAGTCGTTCTCGGCCGACAACCACGGCCGCGTGCACACCCTGCATGCCGTGCGTCTGGACTGGCAGAAGGATGATTCGGGCCGCATGCAGATGGTCGAGGCCCCGGATGGCGAATTCGACATTCGGGCCGATCTGGTGCTGCTGGCGATGGGTTTCGTCCACCCGGTGCATGAGGGGATGATCGAGTCCCTGGGCATCAAGCTCGACGCGCGGGGCAATGTCGAAGCCGACACCAACCGTTACCAGACGTCGAATCCCAAAGTGTTCGCCGCCGGCGACATGCGGCGCGGGCAGTCGCTGGTCGTGTGGGCGATCCGCGAAGGCCGTCAGGCGGCCCGCGCCGTCGACGCCCATCTGATGGGAAGCACCGACCTCCCGCGATAGGGCACGGAAGGGACGGCCTGCTTCAACGGCCGTCCCAGCCAGCCCAATCGATGCCGGCTCCCGCCGCCGCGCCGAGCACCACCACCGCCCAGGGCGGTGTCTTCCAGGCCATCAGCAGCAGGAATGCGACCAGGGTCACGGCGAAGTCCGCGGCGGTCGCCACACCCGCCGTCCAGACGGGGTCGTAGAGGGCCGCTGCCAGCAGCCCGACGACACCGGCATTGACGCCGCGCATGACCGTCCGGGCGCCGCTGCGCCGGCGAATCCGGTCCCAGAACGGCAGACTTCCGAACACCAGCAGGAACGACGGCAGGAAGATCGCCACGAGGCAGAGGACGGCCCCGAAAACCCCTGTCGCACCCGTCTGCATGACCGCACCGACATAGGCGGCGAAGGTGAACAACGGGCCGGGCACCGCCTGGGCCGCCCCGTAGCCGGCCAGGAAATCGTGTTCCGTCACCCAGCCCGGATCGACGACCTCGGCCTGGAGGAGGGGCAGAACGACATGGCCGCCGCCGAACACCAGCGAGCCGGTCCGATAGAGAGCGGCCGCCTGGGCAAGAATCACATCGTCGGTCACCGCCGCCAGCACCGTCGCCCCGACCAGCAGAATGGCGAACAGCCCCAAGCACAGGAGGCCTGCCCGACGCGACAACGGCATGGCCATGGCGGCATGGTCCATCGTCTCTGCCGTCCGCTCGCGGGTCAGCAGAAAACCGGCCGCGCCGGCCAGCATGATGGCCGCGACCTGGATCAAGGCACCATCCACCAGGGTCACCAGCACCGCCGCGGCGACGGCGATCGTCGCCCGCTCGCGGTCGGGTGCCAGGTTTCGCGCCATCCCCCACACCGCCTGGGCGACGACGGCGACCGCGACCGCCTTGAGCCCGTGAAGCCACCCCGCTTCGGCCGTGGCCCCGAACGCACCGACCCCATAGGCGAAGACGACCATCAGGATCGCCGACGGCAGGGTGAAGGCCGTCCAGGCGGCGAGCGCGCCCGGAACGCCCGCCCGAATCAGACCGACCGAGAGGCCGACCTGGCTGCTGGCGGGGCCGGGCAGGAACTGGCAGAGGGCGACGAGATCGGCGAAAGCCCGGTCGTCGAGCCATCGGCGGCGGACGACGAAGGCCTCGCGGAAATAGCCGATATGGGCGACGGGCCCGCCGAACGCGGTGAGCCCCAGGCGAAGGAAGACCAGGAATACGTCCTGCCAACGACCCTCGGGCGCGGGCCGCGGCGACATGGATGCCCCCTCCGGCGGCGGCCGGCCGTCAGGTGAGCGGCCGCCCCCCGTCGATCGGAATGATCGACCCGGTGGTGAAGGTCAGCGAGGCCGCGACCGCCAGACATGCCTTGCCGACGTCGTCCGGATGGCCGAGGCGGCCGAGCGGCGTCCGCGACTCCTGCTCGCGCCGCCAGCTTTCGTCGAAACTCCGCGTGAAGTCGGTCTCGACCACCCCCGGCGACACCGAAACGACCCGGATCTTCGGTGCGAGCGCCCGGGCGAGCGACACCGTCATCGTGTTGAGGCCGGCCTTGGACGCACAATAGGCGATGTTGCTGCCCATGCCGGTTGCGCCGGCGATCGAGGAGATGTTGATCACCAGCCCGCCCTCGCCTGCTTCGAGCAGGCTGCGGAAGGCGCGAACACAGGCAAAGGGTCCCCGCCAGTTCACCCGGAATATCTGATCGATCAAGGCATCGTCCAACCCATCGAGGTCGTTATGCGGGACGAACCGGGTGGTTCCGGCGTTGTTGACCAGGATGTCGAGCCGGCCCAGCCGGTCCTCGATCTCGACCGCCAGAGTATCGAGCGCATCGCTGCTCTCCACCAGAGCGGGCATGGCGATATGGCCTTCCCCCGGCAGCGCCTTGGCCAGCGCCTCGGCTTCCGCTCTGCTGCCGCGATAGCCGACGACGATCGTCGCCCCGGCCGCAGCGAGATGTTGGCAGATCGCCGTTCCGATTCCGCCCGCGCCCCCGGTGACCAGCGTCACCTTGTCTTTCAAAGCCTGTTCCGGCATAGCCCATCTCCATGCGCCCCTCGGGCGAACGCTTGCCCCACGATATCCACCGCGTCAAGCCGCAGCGGCAATTTCACGGTCAGTTCGGGATCTCCCGAAAAGCGTCGACGAAGGCCCGCGCATTGGCGGCGAGGGTCGCGTCGTCGATTCCCGGCTTGAACAGAGCCGACCCCAGACCGAATCCGCTCGCCCCGGCGGCCATATAGGCCGCCATCGCCCCCGGCGTGATCCCGCCGACCGGGAGCAACGCAAGATCCTGCGGCAGCACCGCCCGCCACGCCTTCACCACCGGCGGCGGGAGGGCCTCCGCCGGAAACAGCTTCAACGCATCGGCGCCGGCATCCAGCGCGGCGAACGCCTCCGTCGGTGTCGCGACGCCCGGCATGCAGAGCATGCCGTGCGACTTCGCGGCGGCAATGACGTTGGGATCGCTATGGGGCATGACGACGAGCGTGCCGCCGGCCTCGGCAAGTCTTCTCACAGACCCCGCATCGCGTACCGTGCCGGCCCCGACGCGGATCTCGGGACCGAACCGTCGTGCGAGGCAATCGATGCTATCGAAAGGTCGAGGGGAATTGAGCGGCACTTCGATGATTCGGAACCCCGCTTCGACGAGGACATCGCCGACCGCCTCGGCCCGTTCCGGCACGAGCCCGCGCAGGATCGCCACAAGAGGCAACGGCGACACGACGTCCGCGACAAGCCGGCCGGTCATCCGCCGATCAACCCCGCCGCACGGGCGATCCGCACCAGACCGTGCGCCGCACAGTCGGCGGGCCCGACGCTCGCCTCCATGCCGGCACGCGCGAGGGCATCGACATACGCCGCCGACAGCCGCGCTCCGCCGAGGACCACGATCGACGCATCATCCGTCAACCGGCCCGCAGCGGCCTGCCGAGCCTCAGCGATCTCGCACCCGATCAGGAGGCCGGACAGGTAGGACCGCGTCCCGCTCTCGGGCAGGCTGCCGAACAGGGCCAGGGTGCGCGCACTGAACAGGCGCTTGAGAAGTCCGCCCCGTCCCTCGCCGGCTGCAAGACCGTAGTTGAGCCCACGATGGAACGCGGCCGGGTCGTGCTCGTCCCCCGTCATCGTCCGGCCGAGAATGCTGTGCCGGCACAGGATGGCGAACAGCTCTCCGGTCATGAAGGTCGCGAACCAGACGATCCGCCCGTCCTCGGCGATCGCCCATTTGCTGTGAGTGCCGGGCAACACGAAGATCTCTGTCCCATGCCCGACCAGTGCGCCGGCGATCTGTGTCTCTTCGCCGCGAATGACGTCGGGCACATCGTCAGGATCGACGCGGGCAATTCCCGGAACGATATGCGCGACCTGGCCGCTGTCGCCGGCGACTTCGGTCAACCGACCGGCCAAGACGCCGATATCGGTCGGGCAATCCAGATAGTCCGCTTCCTTCCAGCCCTGCCGGCTGCCGATCATTCCCGACATGATCACCGGCGAAAGCGGGGCAGCGGCCAGCCAGTGGCCGACGTTCACGTCGAGCGCGGCACCGAATGAGCCGTTCTCGACCGCGAGGATGCCGTCTTCGCTCGCGACCCAGTCCAGCACGGTTCCGTCGGTTGCGAGCAGATACCCCCGAAACCCACTCGTTCCCCAGTCGACGCCGACCAGGGCCCCTGCCCGTCCTCCGGTCAAAGACGTGCACGCCGGCGGCTGATCATCCCGTTTCCTCGGGTGCCATCACCTGGCAATAACCGCCGCGACGGATGAATTCGGCGCAGATCTTGCGCCCCTGTTCGGGACTGGACACGGGGCCGGCCTGCACGCGCCAGAAAACGCCGCGCGAACCGAGGTCGACGCGGGAGATCTCAACCTGCAGCCCAGCCAGAAGATCGCCGTACTGCTTGAGCATCCGGCTCCACCCCTCGTCCGCGTCCTCGATCGTCCGGTATGAGGCCAGATGCAACCGGTACCCCCGCTTCAGGACGCTCGGCGTCTGCTTCTCGTTCGGTGCGGGCAGTGCGGCCGTGTCGTCTCCCGGCGGGCCCAGGCGCATGGGCTTCTGCTGCGCCGGCGGCACCTCGGCCGCGCGCTCGGCCATGATGTCGATCCCCAGCCGCTGCAACGCTTCGCGGGCGGGAACATGTCCGCGCAAGGCCGCGGACTCGTACCATTTCGCCGCCATGTCGAGATCGCGGACGACACCGCGACCGGTTTCGTAGGCTTCTCCGAGATCGTACTGCGCCTGGGCGACGCCCAGTTCAGCGGCGTGTTCCATCCATTTCGCCGCCTCGTCGGCCGCGACCGGAACATGATTGCCGGAACGGGGAAGGACGCCCAGCACGCCATCCGAGTCTTCCCGCCAGCGCTGCGCCGCCTGCTGATACCACTGCGCCGCGCGATCGTAGTTGCGCGGCACACCGAGGCCCTGTTCGTAAAGCCGGCCGAGGGCGGCTTGTGCCGCCGGCTCGCCCCGTTCGGCCGCCCGCAGGTACCACGCCGCCGCCTGCGGGTAGTCCGCCGGGATCCCGCGCCCTTCTTCGAGCATCTGGCCGAGAAAATACTGGGCCGGAGCATAACCGGCCGCCGCCGCGCGCTCGTACCAGGTGCGGGCCGCGACAGGGTCCGCATCGATGCTGACTCCGCCGCTTTCGTAGAGCTGGGCCAGAGCGGTCTGAGCATTCGGATCGCCCTCTCGCGCCTCGCGCTCGAGCGCTTCGAAATAGTCGCCCAGCCGAAGGTTGGGGCCGTTCGCGCAGCCGGCGATTCCGCAGGCAATACCGAGCCCCACCAGCATGCGTAGCATGACGTGCGCGCGCCGCATCGTTCTTCCTTATCCCCGTCCCGGGGAAAGCCTAGCGGAACGGCGGAAAGGCCGCCAGCCTTGCCGAAGGAACCGGCTAGCGCGGCCCGGATGCCGCGCCCTCGCCGGCGCTGTCAGAAGTCGGAAACGCGACCGTTGAAAGCCCAGTCGCCGTACCGGGTCGGCTCCGGGCCTTTTGGCCCGCCGACTTCCCCCGACGGCTGGTCGCTCGCGACAGCAGATTCGGGCTGCGTCTTCGCATCCGCCGCCGGTTCGTCCTCGGCGGGCTTCGCGGTTTCGGTCTTGCTCATGCCGCCTCCTTTCTCGGACCGTGCCCTTGCCGGCCACTATTGAAGCCGGCGTAAGGCGCCCCATACATATATCCGCTTCAACCCATTGAACGAGAGCAGAAATGAACTTCGCGCGTACGGCATTGCTGCTGGCCGCCATGACCGGTCTGTTCCTTGCCGTGGGCTACATGCTGGGCGGGACGGGTGGCATGGTGGTCGCCCTGGGTTTCGCCGTGGCGATGAACGCATTCGCGTATTGGAACGCCGACAAGATGGTGCTGCGCATGTATGGCGCGCGCCAGGTCGACGCCGGGACCGCACCCGAGTTCTACGGGCTAATCCAGCAGCTCGCGGCGCGGGCGGACCTGCCCATGCCCAAGGTCTACGTCATCGAGAATCCGCAACCCAACGCCTTCGCCACGGGGCGCAATCCCGAGAATGCGGCAGTGGCGGCGACCACGGGCCTTCTGAACGCGCTCTCCTATGAAGAGATCGCCGGCGTCATGGCCCATGAGCTCGCCCATGTGAAGAACCGTGACACCCTGACCATGACGATCACCGCGACCATCGCCGGCGCGATCGGCATGCTGGCCAATTTCGCGCTGTTCTTCGGCGGCAACCGCAACAACCCGCTCGGCATCGTCGGCAGCCTGTTGATCATGATCCTGGCGCCGCTCGCCGCGATGCTGGTGCAGATGGGTATCTCGCGGGCCCGCGAATACGCAGCCGATAAAGGCGGCGCCGAAATCTGCGGCAAGCCCCTGTGGCTGGCGGCGGCGCTGGCCAAGATCGATCGGGCCGCCAAGAGCGTGGACAACGCGGACGCCGAACGTAATCCTGCGACGGCGCACATGTTCATCATCAATCCGCTTCACGCCCACGCCGCCCGGGGCCTGTTCAGCACTCACCCGAGCACCGAGGACCGCATCCGCAGGCTTCGCGAGATGGCTGGCGCCGCCGGTCCTTGGGGCTGAAGCCGCAGGGCAAGCGGACCGGCCGGAGCGCACCGGCCGGTCTTCCGGCGCGCGGGATCGCCCTCGATCTCCTGTCGGGCGTGTTGCGGCGGCATCGGCCGCTCGATGAGAGCTTCGAGAGCCACTCCGATATCGGCGACCTGGACCCGCGTGACCGCGCCTTCGTCCGCAGCCTCGTCTGGACGACGCTGCGACGGCTGGGGGAGATCGACGGGATCGTTGCGGGTTGCCTGGACCGCCCGCTGCCCCGCAAAGCGGGCGCGGTCGAGGATGTCCTTCGCCTGGGCGTGGCCCAGATCCGTTTCCTCGAAAGCTCACCCCATGCCGCGGTCGACACCGCCGTGGAACTGGTCCGGTCGACGGGACTCGGCGGCTTCAAGGGACTGGTCAACGCCGTTCTCCGCCGCGTTGCGCGCGAGGAAGCCGCGCCGTGCGATCCCCTGGAAGCCGGGCGCCTGAACACGCCGGACTGGCTGTGGGCGCGCTGGGTCTCCACTTATGGCGAGGCGACGGCCAGCGCCATCGCCGCCGCTCATCTCAACGAACCGCCGCTCGACCTGACGGTCCCGAACGATGTCGGCGGATGGGCCGAGCGGCTGGGGGGAACCCTGTTGCCGACCGGGACGGTACGCCTGTCGGATGCTGGCGCAATCCCGGCCTTGCCCGGATATGACGAGGGGGCCTGGTGGGTCCAGGACGCGGCGGCGGCACTGCCGGCCCGCCTGCTGGGTGACGTCGGCGGCAAGCGCGTCGTCGATCTTTGTGCCGCGCCCGGCGGAAAGACCGCCCAGCTCGCCGCCGCCGGGGCCCAGGTCGTCGCGGTGGAGCGTACTCCGCGCCGTGCGGAACGGCTGCGCACCAACCTCGCCCGCCTCCGGCTCGAAGCGGAGGTGGTCGAGGCCGATGCCGCCGACTGGCGACCGGATGCGCCGGTCGAAGCGGTTCTTCTGGACGCTCCCTGCACCGCGACCGGCACCATCCGCCGTCATCCGGACATCGCGTATCTGAAGAAGGCGGCCGACATCGAGACAACGGCGCGCGTGCAGGCCCGGCTTCTCCGCGCGGCCCGGTCGATGGTCGCGCCGGGCGGGCTGATCGTTTTCGTCACCTGCTCGCTGGAACCCGAAGAGGGCGAAAGACTGGTCGAGAAACAACTGGCCGAGGCCCCGGATCTCGAACGAGTTCCGGTTACCGCGGCGGAAGTCGGCGGCCTTGCGGAAGCGATCGGTCCGCGCGGCGACCTCAGGACATTGCCCTGCCATCTGGCGGATTTCGGCGGCATGGACGGCTTCTTCGCGGCTCGCTTGCGGCGCCTTCCCTGACCTGTTACCAGACCGCATGCAACAGCCGGTCCGTATCGCTCCCTCCATTCTTTCCGCCGACTTCGCCAAGCTCGGCGAAGAACTTCGCGCGATCACGGAAGCCGGCGCCGACTACGTCCATATCGACGTCATGGACGGGCATTTCGTACCCAACCTGACCATCGGTCCGGGCGTGGTGAAGGCCCTGCGCCCGCACAGCGCACTGCCCTTCGATGTCCACCTGATGATCGCGCCGGTGGATCCTTTCATCGACGCCTTCGTCGATGCCGGCGCGGATATTCTGACGGTCCATGTCGAGGCCGGCCCGCACGTCCACCGCACCATCCAGGCGATCAAAGCGAGAGGCATCAAGGCGGGTATATCTTTGAACCCCGCTACGCCTGTATGCTCATGTGATCATCTTTTGGATGAAGTGGATCTGGTGCTGGTGATGTCGGTCAATCCCGGTTTCGGCGGACAGAGATTCATCCGCAGTCAACTCGACAAGATCCGCAGTCTGCGGGCGCGGATCGACACCCTGGATCATCCCGTCGACCTGGAGGTCGATGGCGGCGTCGATGCCGGGACGGCACGCGAAGTGATCGCTGCGGGCGCCGATGTGCTGGTGGCGGGAACGGCGACCTTCCGGGGTGGACCGGAGGCCTATGCGGCCAACATGAGGCTCCTCCGCGACGCAGAGGACGGTCGGTGAGCGGCGCTCTCGCTCATCAGGCACGCGGTAGCGGTGCGATGCCGCGGCGGGGCTACCGGCAGGCGGCGGGACCGGGGACAGGCGCCCGTTCCTTCGTTTCCGGCCTCAAGACCGCCTATTTCGGCAGCGCGCTCTATCGCCTGACCCTCGGTGGCCGGGTTCCCGATTCGCTGGATTTCGATCCGGCTGATCCCTATCCCGGCGAGGCCCTGCGCGGCGATGCCCTGTTCCAAGGGCGGTTCTCCTTCGCCGGATACGATATCGTCGCCCCCAACCGGCCGTTGTGGGAGCCGGTGGGCGCACCGCCGCCCTGGATCGAGGAGATGCATGCCTTCGGCTGGCTGCGTCACTTCCGTGCCAATGGCGGCGAGACGGCGCGCCGCCATGCCCGCGCCCTGGTCGGCGACTGGATCAGTCATTACGGAACCTGGCACCCGGTGATGTGGCGGCCGGACATCCTCGGCTACCGGATCGCGTCCTGGCTCCAGAACGCAGCTTTCCTGCTGAATGGCGGTGACGAGTCCTTCCGTACCATGTTCTTCGACTGCCTGGCCCGGCAGGCGCGCCATCTCGGCCGCACAGGCGTCGAGAACGTGGCAGGCGCGCGCCGCATCGCGGCGCTGAAGGGGATGCTTTACGCCTGTGTCTGCCTGCCGCGCGGGGAAAAGCGCCTGGACGCGGTTCTGAAGCGGCTCGACACCGAGCTTCGCCGCCAGATTCTCGCCGATGGCGGGCATGTGGAGCGGTCGCCGGCGGTCCAAGCGATGGTGCTGGCCGATCTCGCCGAGACGCGGAAGCTGCTGCTCGATGCGAATCGGCTGCCGTCGGAAGCCCTGATCAGCGCCATCGACCGCATGGCGCCGATGCTGCGAACCTTCCGCCATGGCGACGGCGGGCTGGCGCTGTTCAACGGCGCCACCGAAATGAGCGCCGAATCGGTCGAACAGGTCCTGACGCTGGCGGACGCCCGCGGCCGCGCGCTTTCGGGCGCCCCGCATTCGGGGTTCCAGCGCTTGTCGGCGGGCCGGACCCTGGTTCTCGTCGATGCCGGCGTTCCGCCGACCTTGGGCGATGTCGCCCATGCCGGCACTCTAAGCTTCGAGATGAGCGCCGGACGTCAGCGTCTGGTGGTCAACTGCGGCGCGATGCCGGGAGGCGATGCTCAATGGCGCCGGGCGCTAGCCGGAACGCCTGCCCATTCGACCCTGACCATCGGAGATACCGACAGTGCGGTCTTCGCCGAAGGCGGAGGCGCCCTCCGGCGTCCGGGCGAAGTCCAGTGCGCGCGGAACGAAAGCGAGGGCGACGTCTGGATCGACGCCCGGCATGACGGCTATCTCGCGTCTCACGGCGCGATCCACCGGCGACGACTGTACCTGGCCGCCGGCGGCGACGACCTGCGTGGCGAGGACAGCCTGATCAGCCCTGAACGCTATCGGGTGACGGTCCGCTTCCATCTCCATCCGGACGTGCAGGCATCACAGGTCCGCGACGGATCGACCATCCTGCTGCGCCCACCGGGCGGCATGGGGTGGCGCTTCCGTACGGCCGGTGCTGAGGTCACTCTGACCGAAAGCGTCTATTTCGGTGCCGCGGGCCAGCGACGCCGATCCGAGCAGATCCTCCTGACGGCGGAAGCCGGCGGCGACCTGCCGCCCCTCAAATGGGCCTTCCGAAAGTATCCGGGCGGCCGCTGACGAGGTGAGATGGGCGACGGCGCCGACCATGACGAGGTCTTCCTGCCCTTCGCTCGGCCCGACATCGACGAAGACGACATAACGGCAGTCGCCGCAGTCCTGCGAAGCGGCTGGCTGACAGCGGGCCCAGCCGTCCGGCGGTTCGAAGAGGCCCTGGCCGATCGTGTCGGCGTCCCTTACGTGATCGCCTGCGCAAGCGGCACAGCGGGTCTGCATCTCGCTGCGCTGGCCGCAGGGCTCGGCCCCGGCGACGCGGTCGCGATACCCAGCCTAACCGCTCTCGCAACGGCGAACGCTTTCCTCGCCACCGGTGCGGATGTCATCCTGTGCGACATCGATCCGGACACCGGACTGATGCGGCCCGCGGATCTACAAGCGGCTCTTCCGGAGCATCGACGGGTGAACGCCATCTGTCCGGTCGACTTGAACGGTCAACCGGCCGATCCGCCGGGCATGGCGGCCGCGGCAGCCGAGATCCGAGCGGTCGTGATCGAAGACGCTGCCCACGCTTTCGGCACTACTTATGAGCGGCAAGGAGAAACCGTGGCGGTCGGCGGTTGCCGAGACGCCGCCATGACCGTCTTCTCCTTCCATCCCACCAAGATGCTGGCGATGGGCGAAGGTGGCGCGGTCTGCACCGCCGATCACGAACTGGCGGCCCGGCTGCGCCGGTTCCGCGACCACGGCATGGAACGAACACCGATCGCCTTCGAGGGCAGGTCGATTGCCTTCGATCGATCGGGGGCGCCCAACCCCTGGTACTACGAACTACACGTCCCGGGCATGAACTATCGGGTGAGTGATATTCATTGTGCCCTGGGGCTTAGCCAGCTTCGTAGGCTTGACAGCTTCATCGCACGCCGCCGCGCCCTCGTCGAAAAGTATGACCGACTGCTGGCACCCTTCGCGCCGGTGGTGAGGCCGGTCGCACGGGTGCCCGGCGCCGCTCCCTGCTGGCACCTTTATGTGGCGTTGATCGACTTCGAGGCCGTGCCGGTCGAACGCTCGGAGGTGGTTCTGGGCCTTCGCTCGGTCGGCATCGGCAGCATGGTCCATTACGTCCCGCTGCACCTGCAGCCTTATTTCATAAGGCGATACGGCGCTCAGGAACTACCTGGCGCCGAGAAGTACTACTCTCAAGCTCTGTCCTTGCCGCTGTTCCCGGCCATGGAGGACGCCGACGTCGACAGGGTCGTCGAATCGCTGACCCGCGTTCTCGGGCTCGTTTGAACAACGGCCCGTTCCGACAGGCCGAGCAGTTCCAACTGTCGCGCGATCACCACCGACTCGTCATAGAGTTCCACCGCACGCATCCGGCCCGCGATCCCCATCCTTGCCCTGAGATCGGAATCGCCGACCAGTCGGTTCAGAGCGGCCGCCAAGGCGTCGGGCGCGCGTACCGGAACGATGAAGCCGGTCTGCTCGGCGACCACCTCTTCCCGGCTGCCGCGGATGTCGGTCGCGACGACCGGCAGCCCCACCATCATTGCCTCGATGATCGAGCGCGGCATGCCCTCACGGTGCGACGGCAGAGTGAAGATATCGGCAGCGCGCAGCAGGTCGGGCATGTCGCCCCGATAGCCGAGGAAGCGGATACGACTGGACAGCACCGGATCGGCCTTCACCGCTTCGATCTGCGGACCGATGTCGTCGGCATGGTCGCTGGTCAGCCGCTCCCCCGCCACCCACAGTTCGGCATCGACCGCCCGCATCGCCTCGAACAGCTCCGGATAACCCTTTTCGCCCACCAGGCGGCCGACGACCAGGATGACCGGACGGGCGTCGTCGACGCCGATCTCGCCACGAATCCGTGCCCGCGCCTCACCGCCGTCCGGCGTGAAGCGGGCCGCATCGACGCCATTGCCGATCGCGGCGATCCGGCCGCCCCGGCAGAGATGCAGCCGCCGCCCGGACGCCGCGTCCTCCTCCGCCTGGGTGAAGAGAACGTCGGTGAGACGGCCGCCCAGCCATTCCAGCGCGACATAGACCGCCCATTTCAGCCATGGCATTCGATCGTGGAAGTAGAAGCCATGGGCGGTGTAGACGACGGTGGGCACGCGGGCCCGCCATGCCGCCAGCCGCCCGATCAGCGCCGCGACCGGCGTATGGACGTGGACGAAGTCGAATTTTTCTGCTTCCAACAGCGCCCGCATGTGCCGGTAGGCCGCCGCGTGCTCCCCGAAATGAAGGAACCCACGCCGGAAAGGGATCGTCTCCACCCGGATGCCCCGCTCCCGCACCTTGTCGACCAGCGGTCCGTCCGAACAGCTCGCCACCACCTCATGCCCCGCGCTCCGCAGTCCATCGATCAACGGAACGAGGAAGTGGTAAAGGGTGAAGTCGACGGCGCAGACCTGGAGAATCTTCATGCGATCGCGGCGATATCGGCGTGATGGTCCAGCCAGGCCTGAAAAGCGACGAGGGTCCACAGCGGCTCGGCCGTGTCGCGGCGGCCGGCCTTCAAATCGCTATACCACATTTGCGGTAGCACGGGATCGAACAGGCCCTGGCGCCGCAGCCGCCCCGGGTCGATGGCGCTGCGGGTGAGGTCGGCGAGCGGACCAGTGAGCCACTGCGCGATGGGCAGCTCGAACCCTTTCTTGGGCCGGCCGAACACCTCGGCCGGTAAGCGGTCGGCGAAGGCCTGACGAAGGATTCGCTTGCCCGCACCGCGTGCGAGCTTCCAGCCGCCCGGCATCGCCATCGCCGCCTCGACCACGCGCTGGTCGAGGAAAGGACAGCGAACCTCCAATCCGCTCGCCATGCTGGCGCGGTCAACCTTCACCAGCATGTCGCCGACGAGGCCGAGGCCGATGTCGGCGGCGAGCATCGCATTGATGGGGTCGGCGATCCCGGCGCGGAGGCCGGCGACCCGGGCATCCACATCCGGCACGCCCAGCGGATCGGCGAACAGCGCGCCGAATTCTTCCGGCGGCAGCAGGGTAAGGAGCCCTGCTTGCCGCGCCGAATCGGACTTGCCGGCATGGGCGACGAACCGGCGGAGACGCCGAGCGCGTTCGAGCAAGGGATGGGTCTTGCTCTCGGGAAGCGCATGCGCCAGCGGCTCGATCAGGCCCTTGCGCAGCGGGGCAGGAACGCCGCGATAGAGGCCCGCCCACAGTTCCGCCTGGTATTTGCGGTAGCCACCGAACACCTCGTCGGCCCCGTCGCCCGACAGCGCCACCGTCACATGCCGGCGGGTCTCGCGGGCGAGAAGCCAGGTTGGCACGGCCGAAGAGTCGGCAAAGGGTTCGTCGAAGGCGGTGAAGACATCCGGCACCGCGGCGGCGGCGGCATCGGGATCGATCGCCACTTCGGTATGGTCGGTGCCAAGGAAATCGGCGACGGTGCGGGCCGCCGGCCGCTCCTCGTAATAGGCGGCGGCTCCGGCGAAACCGACGGTGAAGCTCCGCACCCGCGAGCCGTGCCGGGCCATCGACGCCGCGACCAGCGCCGAATCGATGCCGCCGGAGAGGAACACCCCCAACGGCACGTCGGCGACGAGACGATCGGCGACGGCGGAATCGAAGGTCTCGACCAGTCCCGCACGTGCCTCCGCCTCGGTCGCCGGCCGAGGTGGCGCCTGCCCCGCGAGGTCGTACCAACGTTCGAGCCTTGCGCCCTCGGCCGTGACACGAAGCAGATGCCCGGCGGGGAGCTTGGCGACGCCCCGGTGGATCGTCAGCGGGTCCGGGACGTAGCGGAGGGTGAACAACCAAGCGAGCGCCTCGCGGTCGAGCGCAGCACCCCCCTCATTCAGCCGTTCGAGCGCGACGAGGTCGGAGGCGAACAGGGTTCGGGCGCTTGCATGGCGATACAGAAGGGGCTTCTTGCCGAACCGATCCCGCGCCAGAACGAGTTCGCCGGCCGCCGCATCCCACAGCGCGAAGGCGAACATACCGGTGAGCTTCGGCAGCAGGTCCACGCCCCATCGCCGCCAGCCGGCGAGCAGCACCTCCGTATCCGACCGCGACTCGAAGACGACTCCCTCGCCCTGAAGCTCGTCGCGGAGTGCGGCGAAGTTGTAGATCTCGCCATTGAAGGCAATGACCCGGCCGTGCCGTGCCATGGGCTGCGCACCGCCCGGTGACAGGTCGATGATGGCCAAACGCGTGTGGACCAGGGCGCAGCGGCCGTCCTGCCATTGGCCGGCGGCGTCGGGACCGCGAGGCGCCAAGCGCTCTTTCGCCTTGGCCAGGCGCGGGGCGAGCGCGGCAGCATCGATACCGGTAAAATCGACGACGCCCGCTAAGCCGCACATGGAAAACCTCCGCGCCCGGACCATCCGGTGCCATCGGAGACGTGCTCCCGCACCGGACATCGTCCGACCCGGCCTTCCCGTCCCCCTCCGCCCGCTTGCGGGGGGAGGGGTGAGGGGCGGTGGGCCTCCAGTCGGAGAGACCGGGCGACAGCGGTGCCCGGACATTCCGCCGGTCCCTCCTCATCCCCCGGCCCCTTCTCCTCCCGGGAGGAGAAGGGGAGCGCGTCCCGCGACGGGGTGACTGGAACCGAGCTCACGGTGCCGCCTGGTCGTAGAGGGCGCGATAGGCAGCGATCATGCGATCCATTGAGAAGTGCGTTTCGATCCTCGCGCGGGCAGATTGCCCCAGGCTCTGCCGGTCGTCTGCGAAGACGCCCGCGATAGCATCAGCCAAAGCGACCGGGTCGCCGGGCCGGACGATGCGGCCGGCGGCGCCGACGATGCGGCGCGCATCGCCAACGTCGGTCGCGACTGCCGGCAACCCCGCCGCCATGCCCTCGGCGATGGCGTTCGAGAACCCTTCGCCGAACGCCGAGCTGTTGACGATCACATCGGCTGAAGCGAGAAGCGCCGGGACGTCGTCGCGCCTGCCGAGGCGGTGAAGACCAGGTTTCGCGGGAAGCGCCTCCGTCCCTGCCCCGACCAGAAGCGCTTCGACGCCGGACAGGCGGTCGAAGGCTCGGAGAAACGTCTCATGGTCCTTCATCGCATCACAGCGAGCGACCAAGGCAAGCACCGGCGTCTCGTCCGCGATGCCGAGCTGGCTGCGGATAGCGGTGCGCGCCTCCGGGTCGGGCCGGTAACGCGCGGTGTCGATCCCATTGTCGATGACGAGGAAGCGCTTGGGCCGATAGCCGAGCCCGCGATGGACCTCGACCCCGGTCTCGGCGTTGGCGATGACCGCGTCGGGAACGCTCGACAGAGCCACACAGCCGGCGATGGTCGTCCGGAGGCCGCGTCCGTAGCGCGCGGTGTCCATGTCGGAGCAACGGAGATTCCAGTAGAGCCGCGTCTTCCGGCGCCGGCCCGAGAGCTTCAGGGCCGCGACCGCCATAAGGTCCGCGTGATAGAGCCAGCTCTGCACGACCACCGGCTTCAGCCGCCGGATCATGCCCGCGAGCCGGAGAAGCGCGATGGGGCTGGGCCGGCCGCGCCGCATCCCGAGATCGGACACGTCGATCCCCGCCGCCAGCAGCCGGTCCCGATGACCGCCGCCGGGCGTAAGGCTGACCACCGCCGCCGGCCGCCCATCGGCGTGGTCGGCCGCGACCAAAGCGGCGAGCTGCGCTTCCGCTCCGCCTGTCCCGAGGCCGGTGATGACGTGAAGGACGAGGCCGGTCAATCGAGAAGCTCCGCCAGCACGGCCTGGAACGTCGCCGCAACCGCCGGCAGACGATAGCGGTCGGGGAGAAGCGACGGTCGCGGAGCGGAGACCGGGTCGATACGCACCGCCCGAAGGGCCGCAGCATAGGCGGCGCCAGCGGGAGCGATGGTCACCGCCCCGGCGGGCGCCTCCGCCGCCAATTCGGCAATCGCACCTGCCTCCGGCGTCGCCACCACCGGAGTCCCGCAGGCGAGCGATTCGAGCGCGACGTTCGACTGGCCCTCCCAGCGCGACGGCAGCAGGCAGGCATCGGCCCCGGCGAGCGCGGCGGGGAGGTCGCGGGTGAACGGTGCGATCCGCACCTGCTCGGCACGGCCCTCCGCCGCCGCCAGGGCATTGAGTGCGGCCCGGTCCGGGCCGTCGCCGAAAATCATCAGCCGGCTGCCTGCAGGCAAAGCCTCGATCGCACGATCGAAGCCTTTCTGGCGGGTGAGCCGCCCGGCAGCGACAAAACCGCGACCTTCGCCGGCCGGCCGCTCCGGATGCGCTGCCCGTGCGCGGAGATCATCCGAGTCGACGGGGTTGGGAAGAAGCCGCATCCGGCTTGCGGGAACGCCGAGATCCCTTTCGAACTCGCCGAAGGTCAGACGCGACTGGCAGAGCACGGCATCCGCTGTCGGGTAAAGGCGTCGGTAACCCAACCGCATCGCCCCGGCGAACCGCGCCTGCGGCAGGCTGAGCGACGGGGTGTTGGCTTCGCGCACCACCAGCCGGGGTCGTCCGGCGAGCAAGGGTCGCATGGCGAGCAGCGCCAGGTTCACATAGCCCAGGGTGGAGACGATGGCCGCCGGCTGGAAACGTCGCAAGATCGACAGCAGTGGCCGCGCCGCGCGACGCAGGCGGGGCTCGGCAAGGCCGTGGACCTCGACCCCTGCGGGGGCATTGAGCGGCCCGGCAGAATCGAAGACAACCAGATGCGGTTCGTAGGCCGGCTGCGGCAGGGCCGCCATCAGCAACAGCAGGACACGCTCCGCCCCGCCTCCGGCGAGGCTCGGCAGAACGAAGACCACGCGATGGCCCATCAAGCGGCCTCGGGAGAGCCTAGCCGGCCGGCCGGCCGGCGAAGTCGAAGCCCAGCCCGGCGAGGTAGGCTTCGGTATGCCAGGCGAGGGCATGCCGCGCGCCGCGCCCGTCGCACGCCCAACGCCCATAGGGCACGATGGCGCTGTTGGAGAGGTTGTCCATCCAGTAGCCGAACAGCCGCCGCTCGACCGCATGCCAGCGATCGCGCCCGGCAGGCGCCGAGGCCGCCTTGGCGATCCAGCGGAGCGGCACGACCCAGCCGGGCCTGATCCGCTTCGCGTTGACGGCGTAGTCATGCCAGACGCCGCCCCAATCCTCTCGCCGCAGCATCTCGGCATAGAGGCGCTGGCCCGCCTTCCACTCCAGCGGCACCCCCTCCCAGAAATCGAGATAGTCCGGGTCCCACAGCGGCAGCCGCCAGTCGAAGCCCAGATACTCGTAAACCCGCTGGCCGGTGATCACGTATTTGCACTGCCGGTCCTGACATTCCGAGAACTCATAGACGCCGTGATCGCCGGCAGGATCGTCGAACGGCGCGCCCACGGCATCGATCTCGGCATCCAGACGCGCCAGGATCGCCGCCTTGTGCTCGGGCGTCCGCAAGGACTGCCACAGCCCGAAATGCTTGAGATAGAGCGCTTCCAGCACCCGCTGGCGCCGGGCGGCGACGGACAGGCCTACCGGTGGCTGGCGGAGCGCAGGCGGAATGTGGGCGCCGGAGATGAAATCACCGGAATTGCCGTTGATGACGATCGCGTCCTCGGGCGCCCAGCCACCGTCGCGCAGCCGGGCGAGGACGCCGAGGTCCTGCTGGAACGGCGTCGAGGACCGCGCATCCGCGTAAGCCATATAGCCGCGGAACAGATCGCTCGCGAAGGTCCGCTTCTGGGCGGCGATGCCCAGCGGGACGAAGGTCCACTCATAGCCGAGATGGGCAGCAATCTGCCGGCTGGCCTCCGCTTCGTGGTTCCCAGGCAGGCCGTAAGCGAAGCAGCGGACGTTCCGGTAGCCGAGATGGGCGAGGGCCGAGACCACCAGCCGGGAATCGAGCCCCGCGCTCAAGGGTGCGACGATCGGCCGGCCGCCGGCCGAGGCGATGAGACGCTCGAAGATCGACAGCGTCACATCGCGAAGGGTCCGCCGCAGCCGCTCGCCGTCGACATCCGCTATTCGCCACGGACGGTAGACCGAATAGCGATGATGCCGGGCTTCACCGCCCGGACCGAACGACACGGCTTCGCCCGGACGAAGCTGTTCGAGAACCCCGTAGAGGGTGTCGCCACCGATGGTGTAGCCGGCCATGGCGACGGCGAGGGCCCCATCCGGACTGCGGTCCGCGGGCCCCAGTCCCAAGCGGTCGGCGATACGGCCTGCCGCCGGGCCGACCTGCCATCGGTCTTCCCCACGGCCGAAGAAGAGCGGCGTGCTCCGCACCCGGTCGACCGCCGCGAGGGCCCATCCGGGGCCGGTGGCCGCCAGCGCGAAATGACCGCAGAGGCCGGGCAGGTCGCGCAGCAGCCCTTCCGCACCCTCGGTCGCGGCAACACGCGCCAACGCCTCGGGCGAGGTGCCGGGGATCAGGCCGCGGAACCAGAGGGCCGTGCGGCCTTCGTCGAACCGGCGCCAGCCATGGGTTTCGGCGAAATCGAGACCGACCGGCGCACCGTCGGAAGTGGAGGAAGCGTCCAAGGCGTTGTGCAAAGGGGGCGTGCCGCCTCCCCGACCGTCAGAACTGGATGACGGTCGCACCCCAGGAAAGCCCGACGCCGAAGCCCGAGATCAGCACGCGCTTGCCCTTCAGGGCCGCCGGGCCGCCCATCGCCTCGATCGTGATCGGGATGGTCGAGGAGACGGTGTTGCCGATCTCGCTCATGATGATCGGCACTTTTTCAGGGTCGAGGTTCAGCCGCTTGATCAGGGCGTTGATCATGAAGCGGCTGGCCTGATGGAAGACGAAATAGTCGATGTCGGCGAAGGTGATGCCGTTCCGCGCCACGCAGTCTTCGAGGCTCGGCGGCACGCGCTTGATCATGAAGTTGTAGACCGCGCGCCCGTTCATATAGAGAGCCGATTCGCCCTTGCGCGGCAGGTCCGGGTGACGGCTGCCCCCGCCGCGAACGATCAGGGAATCGGCGCCGCTGCCGTCGGTTCCGAAGGTGAAGCGCCCGATACGGCCCTGCCCGCCGGCGCGGATCAGCGTCGCCGCGGCACCGTCGCCGAACAGGGGCACCGTGTAGCGGTCGTTGGGGTCCATCACCTTCGAATAGGCTTCCGAGGTGATGAACAGGGCGCAGCGGAGGTCCTCCGACGCCATCATCGATTTGGCGACCGACAGGCCGTAGATGTAGCCGGAGCAGCCCTGGTTGATGTCGAACGCGGCGGTGTCGTCGCGGAGCCCCAGCCGGTCCTGAACCAGATTCGCCGTAGTCGGCAGGCAGTAGTCCGGGTTCTGGGTGCAGATGATCAGGAGATCGACCTCGTCGGGGCGGACCTCCCCTCGATCGAACAGGATCTCGGCGGCCGACACCGCCATGTCCGAGACCGCCTCGTCGGGGCCGGCGATGCGCCGCGAATGGATGCCGACCTTGCTGTCGAGGAATTCCGGCTCGAACCCGAAGCGCGCCACCAGCTCGTCGTTTTCGAGACGGCCTTCCG